>Ga0105243_10000014_pt1 | contig 264650 bp, 240 predicted proteins | sample KBSM34metaG_FD_81525 | JGI IMG/M metagenome (GOLD analysis project Ga0105243, IMG submission 81525) | Miscanthus rhizosphere microbial communities from Kellogg Biological Station, Michigan, USA - KBS M3-4 metaG | ecosystem: Host-associated > Plants > Roots > Rhizosphere > Soil | place... | reverse complement strand
CGAACTGGCGATGGGCCTCGGCATGTATGACTTCCTCAGCGTGATGGGCGGCTTCGGTGCCGGCCAGCAGGACCCGTCCGAGGAGTTCTTCGTCAACCGCATGCTGCTGCGCGACGCCAAGGAGGCATTCGGCATCCATCCCGGCGAGGCGGAGATCGACGCCTACCTGAAGGAAATCCGCGCCTTCGCCGGCCAGGACGGCAAGTTCGATGCCGAACGCTACCGCGAAATCGTCGAGAAGCATATCGGCCGCATGGGCCTGGGAGAAAAGGACCTGCGCGAACTCGCCGCCGACGCCCTCGCCTGCCGCAAGCTCGGCGAGATCCTCGGCGCCGGCCTCGCCCCCGATCGCAATTTCCTCGCCCGTTCGCTCGCCCTGAGCGGCCAGCGGGTCTCCGGCGCGTTCGCCCGGATGGATGCCAAGCCGTTCGAAGACCAGATCAAGCCGACCGACGAAGAGGTGAAGGCTTACTGGGAAACCATCCAGGACTCGTTCAAAACCGAGCCGAAGCGCAAGTTCAGCTACCTCATCGCCGACCCGCAGCTGCCGACGGCCAAGCCGGCCGAAGGCGCCGATGCCGCGAAGGAAGACGCCGCCGTGCAGGAGGAACGCCGCCGCAAGAAGCGCGAGTTCGACGCCAAGGTGGACGATTTCCTCTACGAACTGGAGCAGAAGCACGGTGCCGGCTTCGAGGACCTCGCCAAGGCGCAGGGCTTCGTCGTGAAAGCCACCGAACTTTTCCCCGTCTCCGCCGCCCCGGCCGAGCTCGCGGTGAACCTCAGCTCGAACTCCCGCGGCGGCCGCGCGGTCGACGCCCTGTTCGAGATCAAGGAAACCTCCGACCCGTTCTCGAAAATCTCCGAGGCGCTCGCCATCGGCGACGGCCAGTGGCTCATCGCCCGCCTCGACGGCGAGGAAGCGTCACGCGTGAAGACCTTCGACGAGGCCAAGGACGAGGCCCGTGCCCAATACATCAAGGAAAAGGCCGCCGAGGCCCTGCGCAAGGCCGCCGAGGAAAAGACCGCCAAGCTCAAGGAAGCGCTCGCCGCCGGCAAGTCGTTCGCCGACGCCGCCAAGGAGCTCGGCCTTGAAACGACGGCCTTCGACGGCGTCACCGCCTCCGCCCGCCCCGATCCCGCCCAGCCGTCCAACCTGTTCCAGGCCGTCGCCTTCCTCGACCCCGGCTCGCTCGCCGAACCGATCGTCGAGTCCGGCCGCGCGTTCCTCGTCCAGGTCGCCAAGCGCGAGGTCGCCAAGTCCGCCGACGCCGAGACGCGTGTCGAGGACATGATCGGCCAGGCCGCGTCGCAGAACGGCATGATCGCCCTCCAGTCCTGGCTCGCCGAGCGCACCGCCGCCGCCAAGGTCGAACGCCTCTACAAGCAGCGATGACTCCCGCCGACGAGCGCGACACCCTCTTCGACGACGCCAACGGTCACCTCGCCCTCGGCGAGCTCGACGAGGCGGTCGCGCTCTACCGCCGCTGCGTCGCCCTCGACCCGTCGTTCTTCGACGGCTGGCACGCCCTCGGCCTCGCGCTGCTGAAAACCGGCGCGGTGAAAGAGGCCATCGGCTGCGGCCTGCAGGCCGTGACGCTCCAGCCGAACGACCTGCTCGCCTGGACCGCGCTTTCCCAGATGTACGTCCGCGACGGCAACATCCCCGAAGCCGAAGCCGCCAAAGCCAACGCCCGCATCCTCTCCCTCGGCGGCAAGGTCGTCAGAGAGACCCAAGACTCCAAGACGCAAGACGGAAGACCTTAACCAACCAGTTGCCCGTCGCGTCCCGTCTTCTCTTGCGTCTTACGTCTTCAAGTCTTCCGTCTCTCTCTTCAGTTCTCTTCCCTGAAAACTGAACACTGAAAACTTTCCTCTTCTTCCATGTTCTTCCTCACCACCGCCATCGACTACACCAACGGTTCGCCCCACATCGGCCACGCCTATGAAAAGGTGCTCGCCGACGTGATCGCCCGCTACCGCCGCCTGCGCGGCGACCAGGTGTATTTCCTCACCGGCGTCGACCAGCACGGCCAGAAGGTCCAGCAGACGGCGGAGAAGGAAGGCGTCCACCCGGCGACCTACGTCAAACGCACGACCAAGAAGTTCCTCAACCTGTGGGAGAAGCTCGGCGTGGAATACGACGGTTGGGCGGAAACGACCGACGACCGCCACAAGGCGTGCGTCCGCAAGATCCTTTCCGACCTGAAGGACAAGGGCGAGCTCTACACCAAGACCACCAAGGGCTTCTACTCGGTGCGCCAGGAGCAATACCTCGGCGACCGCGACCGCAACGAGCAGGGAGAGTTCGGCCCGGAATGGGGCGAGGTGGTCGAGCTGGAGGAGGAGAACTGGTATTTCCGCCTCAGCGCCCACGCCGAGTGGCTGAAGCAATACGTCGAGAACTCCGCCGACTTCGTCATCCCCGGCTTCCGCAAGCACGAGGTGCTCAACGCGCTCGAACGCTCGCTCGACACCGACCTCTGCATTTCCCGCCCGAAGGAGCGCCTGCGCTGGGGCATCGAGTTCCCCTTCGCCCCGGAATACGTCACCTACGTCTGGTTCGACGCCCTCATCAACTACGTCTCGTTCGCCGGCTACGAGGCGGCCGAGGGTTCGGATTTACCCGATTTCTCGAAGCTCTGGGCCGCGCCCGGCGCCGAAACGCCCGTCCACATCATCGGCAAGGACATCCTCGTCCCCGCCCACGGCATCTACTGGCCGTGCATGCTCCACGCGATGGGCTTCTCCGACGACCAGATGCCGCGCCTGCTCGTCCACGGCTGGTGGAACATCCGCGGCGAAAAAATGTCCAAGTCGCTCGGCAACGTCGTCAACCCGGACGAACTCGCCGACACCTTCGGCGTCGACGCGCTGCGCTACTACCTCGTCCGCGACATCGTCACGGGCAAGGACTCCGACTTCGACCTCGAGCGCCTCGTCATGCTCTTCAATACCGAGCTGGCGAACGAACTCGGCAATCTCTGCAACCGCGCGCTCAACATGAGCCAGCGCTTCACCGGCGGCGTGCTCCGCACCGGCGGACCGTTGCAGGCGGAAGACCTCGCGCTCCAGCAATCGCTCGCCGACACGATCGCCGGCTACCGCGCCGCGATGGACGAGTTCGACGTCGCCAAGGCGCTCGAAGCGCTCAACCGCCACGTCGTCGCCTGCAACCGCTACGCCGAGCAGATGAAGCCGTGGGAGCTCAACAAGGATCCCGAGCAAAAGGAGCGCGTGCAGACCGTGCTCTACCACTTCGCCGAAAGCGTCGCCCACTGCGCCGTCCTGCTTTCGCCCGTCCTCCCCGAGGCCGCCGCGAAACTCGCCTCGCAGCTCCGTCGCGACGACCTGCTGACGTTCAAGCTCGACGACCTGAAGTGGGGCGTGCTCGCCGACGGCCACGAAATCGGCAAACCGAAGCCGGTGTTCCCGCGCATCGTCATCGAGGAAGCCGCCGCTCAAGATTGAGCGGACGGTTTTGGAAGGCACCGCGAATGCGGCGAATCCCGCGAATCTCTTCATTCGCTCGATTCGTTGGATTCGCGGTTTTTTCTCTAGCTTTCTCCCATCTTAGGAAAGGAACCCTGTCAGCGGGCTGGTCGCGATCGCGCGGTCCTCGGCTTCGGGTAGACCGATCTCGTAGGCGTCGCGGCCGGCTTCGACCGCTTGCTTGAAGGCGACCGCCATGCGTGACGGATCTGCGGCGATCGCGATCGCGGTGTTCACCAGCACGGCGTCGGCGCCGAGCTCCATCGCCTCGGCCGCGTGGCTGGGCGCGCCGATGCCGGCGTCGACGACCACCGGCACGATCGCCTGCTCGACGATGATGCGGATCTGGTCGCGGGTGGCGATGCCGCGGTTGCTGCCGATCGGCGCGCCGAGCGGCATGACCGTGGCCGTGCCCGCTTCCTGCAAGCGCTTCGCCAGCACCGGGTCGGCGTTGATGTAGGGCAGCACGGTGAAGCCCTCCTTCACCAGGATTTCCGCCGCCTTGAGCGTCTCGATCGGATCGGGCAACAGGTAGGTCGGGTCCGGGTGGATCTCCAGTTTCACCCACTTCGGCAGGCCGGCGGCGGCGGCGAGGCGGGCGAGACGGACGGCCTCCTCCGCGTTCATCGCGCCGCTGGTGTTCGGCAGGATGAGGTATTTCTCCGGGTCGATGAACTCGAGGATGTTGGCGTAGGGGTCGTGCCCGCCGCTGAGATCGGCGCGGCGCAGGGCGACCGTCACGATCTCCGCGCCGCTGGCTTCCAGCGCGGAACGCATCGATTCGTGGGAGGGGAACTTTCCGGTTCCGACGAACAAACGAGAGCGGATTTCGCGACCGGCGATGACAAGCGGCTGGGACATGGGCGGGCGGAATGTGCGGAATCGCCGCCCGCCATGCAAGCGATGGCTCGCCCGGGGCGGGATTCGTTGGATCCGCGCTGCCTACGCGAACGCGTAGTTAAGCTTATTTTTTATTGTCCCGCTCCTAACATTCCATAGAACAGGCGCACCCCCTTAGGCCCCCGCCTAGTTCTCCCCCAATCCCCATCCCCCCACCTCCCCTCCCCATGAAGCGTTTTGCCGGCGTCCTCGCCGTCTCGTATTGTGTAGCCGCGTCCTCCACTTTCGCCGCCATCACGGTCGGCAGCGACACCGACACCGGTGGTTGGAAAACCGTTGCAGGCAATTACGACTACCTTGTCGACCAGCAGACCGGCCAACCGCAGAGCGACATCGTCGGCGGAGTTGGCGGCAGTTACAACACCTACGACGCAGGATTCTTCACCAACTGGGACCCCGGCACGGCCAGCAACACCGACGGCACCCTCGGCTTCCGTGTCCGCCTCGACAGCGTCGATAACGCGAACAAAGGCACCTACAACAGTCTGCTGTGGATCGGCGTGGACGCCAACAAGGACGGCGCGATCGATGCTTTCATGGGCGTGAACAACTCGGGCAGCAACAGTAACATCGAAATCTACGATGCCGGCACCGGCCTGAATAATTCGCCGAGCACCACGACGATCGCCAACACTCCTTATAATTCCGTTGCCGAAACCGCCTCCAATTACAGCTACCGCGCGGTGAACTTCACCACCGACGGCGGCACCACCAACGACATCACCACCGGCACGTCGGGCGACACCGACTACTACGTGAGCTTCACGGTGAACTTCGCCACGCTCGTGGCGTTCCTGAACACCCAGAACATCTCCATCAACGATTCCACGAGTCTCCGCTACGTGCTCGCTACCTCCACCCAGGCCAACTCGCTGAACCAAGACCTCGGCAACGTGAATGGCGGTGTGAACTCGACCTCCACTTGGACCCAGCTCGGCGGCTTTAGCCCCGAAATGAACGCCACCGGCACCTTGGTCCCGGAACCGTCCGCCGCCCTTCTTGGTGGCCTTGGCCTGCTCGGCCTGCTCCGCCGCCGCCGCTACTGAACCTTTCCCCCTTCCGCCGCGTCTCCCGCGCGACGGAAAACTTCCCCCCAAACCAAACGGCCGCCGGTTTCCCGGCGGCCGCTTTCGTTTTCGGAACAGGCGAGGAAGCTTACGGCAGCAGATCCTTCACCGCGTCGCGCTCCTCCTTGAGCTCGGCGACCGAGGCGTCGATCTTGCCGCGGCTGAACGCGTCGACCGGCACGCCCTGCACCACTTCCCATGAGCCATCGGCCAGCGTGCGGATCGGCATCGAGGCGATCAGGCCCTTTTCGATGCCGTAGGAACCGTCGGAGCAAACGGCGACCGAATGCCAGTCGCCCGCCGGAGTCGGCTTGCTCAGGCTCATCACGGTGTCGAGCGCCGCGTTGGCGGCCGAGGCGGCGGACGACGCGCCGCGCGCCTTGATGATCGCCGCGCCGCGCTGCTGGACGGTGGCGATGAACTCGCCCTCGAGCCAGCCCTTGTCGGCGATTACGTCGGTCACCGGCTTGCCATCGATCTTCGCGTTGGTGAAATCCGGATACTGGGTGGCCGAGTGGTTGCCCCAGATGCAGAGGTTGGTGACCTGCGACGAATGCACGCCGGCCTTCTTCGCGAGCTGGCTCTTGGCGCGGTTCTCATCGAGGCGGGTCATCGCGAAGAAGCGATCGTTCGGCACGCCGGCGGCGTTGTTCATCGCGATCAGCGCATTGGTGTTGCACGGGTTGCCGACGACCAGCACGCGGATGTCCTTCGCCGCGTTGCGGGCGATCGCCTGGCCCTGGCCGGTGAAAATCTTGCCGTTGATGCCGAGCAGGTCGCCGCGCTCCATGCCGGCCTTGCGCGGCACGGAGCCGACCAGCAGCGCCCAGTTCGCGCCGCGGAATCCTTCGTCGAGATCGGCGGTCGCCACGACGTCCCGCAGCAGCGGGAACGCGCAGTCGTCGAGCTCCATCACCACGCCTTGCAGCGCGGGCAGAGCGGGCTCGATTTCGATGAGGCGAAGGTTCACCGGCTGGTCGGGACCGAAAACGGAACCGGAGGCGATGCGGAAAAGAAGCGCGTAGCCGATCTGCCCTGCGGCACCGGTGATGGAAACAGTAATGGGGTCCTTCATGATGGTGTTGGAACTGCAATCGCGATCTAGCCGCTCATGCGAGCGAGGGTCAATCTGGAAGCCATCCCACCAGAAGGGGCGAACGGCGAATGATAAACGATGCGCATGAGCGCGGGAACCGGCTGTCCGCCCGCCGCGATGAGCGCCGTTTCCGCACCGCCGGGGGCCACCGGGACGCGGGAAAATTTGGAGTTGCCAAGTATCCGCACCACCCGCATCCTGCTTTCGTTGGTTCGGTGCGGCGCAGGTTGCGCTCCCGGTCCGCCCCACGGGGTTCCGCCTTCTGTATCCACGCATCGTGGCGGGCGGCAGGCTTGCCGATCCCCGGTTCGCCGTCTCCCTCCCGGGTTGCATTTGACGCAACCGGGAACGTGTCGCCCACTCTCATTTCCCCATCACCGCACCGATTCATGGCCGGTCACAACAAGTGGTCCAAGGTCAAACACATCAAGGCCCGCGTCGACGCGATCAAAGGCCGGGTGTTCAGCAAGTGCGCCCATGAAATCGCCCTCGCCGCCCGCTCCGGCGGCGGCGATCCCGCCGGCAACGCGCGCCTCCGCACCGCCATCGACCTCGCCAAGGCCGTGTCGATGCCGAAGGACAACATCGAGCGCGCCATTAAGAAAGGCACCGGCGAGCTCGGCGGCGCGGCGATCCAGGAGGTCACCTACGAGGCCTACGGCCCGTCCGGCATCGCCTTCATCGTCGAAATGGCGACCGACAACATCAACCGCACCGCGGCCGACGTCCGCACGATCTTCACCAAGAACCACGGCAGCGTCGCCACCCCAGGCAGCGTCGCCTATCAGTTCGAGCGCAAGGGCGAGATCCGTCTCGCCGCCGACGGGCTGCCCGAGGACCGCATCATGGACGCCGCCATCGAGGCCGGCGCCGACGACGTCCAGAGCGACGCCGACGAGCACGTGATCCTCACCGCCCCCACCGATCTCGGCGCCGTCGCCAACGCGCTGCGCGCCATCGGCCTGACCCCCGTTTCCCAGAAACTCGTGTCCATCGCCCAAAGCCCGACCATGGTCGACGACCTTGAGACCGCCAAGCAGGTGATGCGGCTCTACGACCTGTTGGACGGCTACGCTGACACGGTGAATGTTTTCACCAACTTCGAGGTGTCAGACGACATCCTCGCCCAGCTCGATTCCTGATTTCCCTCCCCGCGCCCGCGCGCTTTCACCCGACCCGTTACCGGATGACTTCTGATCTCAACGAGGAAACCCTCCTGCCGCCCGACGTGCCGGAGGAAACCCCCGCCCCGGCCCGCAAACGCGCCGCGAAAAAAACCGCCGCCAAGAAAACGGCGGCGAAAAAGACCGCCGCCAAGAAAACGGCGAAAAAAGCCGCGAAGAAGGCGGCGAAATCCGCCGAGGCCGTGGACGCGTCCGAAGCCGCCGAAACTCCCGCCGCCCCGGTGAGCATGGTCGTGGAAACGCCCCGCGCGCCGGTCGACGAACCCGCGTCCCAGCCACCCGCCGCCGTGGCGGAGGAAGCGCCGCCGCGCGCCGCAATGCCGCCGCAGGAAGAACCGTTCGCCACCGAAGAATCCGCGCCGCGCAAGTTCGGCCGCGTGCCGGGCGGCGGCCCGGTGGTGCCGCGCGAACCGCGCCCGCAGCCGGAAGCCGACGTTCCCCGCGAACCGCGCCAGACCGAGCCCGACGGCCAGCAGACGCAGGCCGGCACCGAGGCGCCGCGCGAAAGCCGCAGCAAGAAGCGCCGCGACAAGCGGAAGCGCCGCCGCGAACGCGAACGCCAGGAACGCCAAGAAGGCGGCGGCCAGCAGACGCAGGAAAGCCAGCCGGTCGCCGAACGCCGCCAGCCGCAGGAGCGCGCGCCGCAATTCTCCGGGCCGAAGATCGAAGTCGACGGCATGCTGGAACTCGCCCCCAAGGGCTTCGGTTTCCTCCGCGTCCCGTCGAAGCGCTTCGAACAGGCGCGCGACGACGTGTTCATTCCGCCGGAAATGGTCCGCCGCCTCGGCCTGCGCCTCGGTCACTGGATCCACGGCATCGCCCAGGACGGCCCGCGCGGCCCGCAGCTGGTCGAGGTCACCGCCGTCAACGGCCTCGCGCCCGACGACGCCCGCAAGCTCCCGCTGTTCGAGGAGCTCAAGGCGGTCAATCCGAACAAGCGCATCAGCTTCGAAACCACGCCCGAACGCTTCACCACCCGCGTGGTCGACATCATGGCGCCGGTCGGCCGCGGCCAGCGCGGGCTGATCGTCTCGCCGCCGCGCTCGGGCAAGACCACCCTGCTGCTCCACATCGCCGAATCGATCGTCGAGAAATACGACGAGTCGCTGCACCTCATGGTGCTGCTCGTCGACGAACGCCCGGAGGAGGTCACCGAATTCCGCCGCGCGCTGCCCGGCGTGGAAATCTACGCCAGCTCGAACGACGACGGTTCCCGTAACCACTGCCGTATCGCCGAGCTCGCGATCGAGCGCGCCAAGCGTCTGGTCGAGGCCGGCAAGGACGTGTTCCTGCTGATGGATTCCATCACCCGCCTCGCCCGTGCCTACAACCACACGATGCGCTCGCACGGCCGTGGCACCGGCTCCGGCGGCATCACCGTCGGCGCGCTGGAAGTGCCGCGCCGCCTGTTCGCCGCCGCCCGCAACACCCGCGGCGGAGGCTCGCTCACGATTCTCGCCACCGCCCTGATCCAGACGAACTCGAAAGCCGACGAGGCGATCTTCCAGGAGTTCAAGGGCACCGGCAACATGGAGCTCGTCCTCGATCGCAAGATCGCGGAAAACTACCTCTACCCGGCGGTCGATATCTTCAAATCCGGCACCCGCCGCGAGGAGCTGCTGCTGCCCGAGCACATGCTGCACAAGATCCACCTCATCCGCCGCGGCCTCTCCGGCCACCGTCCGGTCGAGGCTATGGAGCGCCTGTTGTTCTTCCTCAAGAAGTTCCACAGCAACCCGCAGATGCTGCTCGAAATCAAAGGCTGATCCCGCCGGCCGCGACGCTTCCAAACCCGGGCCGGTCTTCGAATTGCCGGCCCGGATCACTCGTTCCATCCTGCCGCGCTCATGAACGACCCCATCGAGGTGGAAGTGCTGGAAATCGACGGCCACTCGCCGCCGCCGCCCGCTCCCGAGCCCGCACCGCCGCCCGCACCTCCGTGGGAGGCGTGGCAGGGCCGCATCCGCCGGCTCGACGGCCGCTGGTGGCCGTTGTGGCTCGTCCTCGGCATCCTCGCCGTCGGCCTGCTGCTCACCGTCGGCGTCGTGTTCGGCGCGCTGGTGCTGGTCGCCCGGCTGATCGGCCGCCTCGTCGGCGGCGTGCTGGGCCTGTTCGCCGGCCCCGCGTCCACCACCACGCTGCGCCGCTGACGCCCGCAGATGTCGGGCAAGCGACGCGCCCGGCTCATGCCGCCAAGGGCGCGTGAAATCGCCTCATTCGCACCTTTTCCCCAAGTTATTCACAACGGGATTCCGAAGTATTCGGCAGCGGATTTCGCCCGTCTCCCGATTTTCAAGCAGTCGCCGGCCCGCCGCGGGAAGCCGGAAATTTCCAAAGCCCGTTGTGAATAACTTGGGGACAAACGCGAACAAGCCGCGAACATCCACTTCAAACCCTTCATTTTGAAAGGATTGGCAAGCAAGATAACCCGTTCTCAAAGCAACGTCGTCGTGAACAACCGCCGCTGCCGCTGGCGACAGAACGAACCGAACGGAATCGCCCGTTCGGCCTGACACAAGCAATCGCGCCCGCTCCGCGGGGAGTTGCCCACCCTTTTTCCCAAGTTATTCACAAGCACTTGGCAATGGCGGGCGAACCGATTCAGAAGCTCAGGCGGCCTGCGCCAACTCCTGTCGGAAACGGAACGCCAGGCCGACCTGCGGCTGCGCGTGGCAACGGTCGACCCGCATGCCCGCCATCGCCTTGTGGCAAAAATCCTCCAGACTGGTCTCGCCCGTCAGGCGCACCGGCAGCGTTTCGAGGCAGGCGCGCGACTCCGCGTCGAACACCTCGATTTCCAGTTTCGCCTCCAGCCAGCGGCGCAAACCAGCCAGCCCGCGGGCGGCCTCACCGCCCGGCGCGGCTTCCTCGAACAACTCGAAATACGCCCTCACGCACGAACCAGCGTGGCGATCGCACCCGGCCCAAGATCTCAGATCGAGCAACAGATCGGAGCACGAACCGAACGGACGAGCCAAACCCGCCAACACCGTATCCAATGCAGCGCACGAGGACATGCGCAGGATTTAATGCGATTGATTCTCATTAGCAAGCGGGATTTTCTTCGGTTAGATCGGCCCGGCTGGAAGAAAAAACGCCGGACCGGGGTAAACCGGCCGGCGGTGTGAGTGATTCGAACGGCCGCGCGAGCCTCACTTCGCTTGATAATCGCCGCACCAATCCGACGCCATCGTCGCCGGGAAGCGGGATTCGAATTTCAGGTCGTCGGCGATGTGAAAAACGAGCATTTGCGGCGCGTGACGCCGGCATTCGCCCTGGCTGGATTGGGCGTCGTTCCGCCAGTATTGGCAGGAAGCGCATGCCTGAGTCTTGGCTTGGGTCTCCGTTTTCATGGTTTTTGAGGAAAAGCGCTTTGTCAGATAGCCACGAAACCCGCTCGAACTCAAGGAGCTTTGTTTCCGGCACGGGGCACTCCCGGTCTAGCCGCCCGCTTCGTCCGAATGCTCGGCCATGCTTGCCAAATCCTCCGGCGGCATGCATGGAAGCCCCGCCACCCCGCCCGGGGAGCAGAAACCCATGACGCCGGAAATCGCTCTCACCCTTGCCGTCATCCTCCTCACGCTGATCGCGTTCATCCGCGAATGGGCCGCGCCAGACGTGATCTCGCTCACCGTCCTGTGCACCGTGGTCGCCCTCGGACTGGTGGACGCCGGCAAAATGACCGAGGTCTTCAAAAACGAAGCCCCGCTGACCATCGCCGCCCTGTTCGTCATCGGCGGTGCGTTGGAAAAATCCGGTGCCGTCGACCACATCGGCCGGGTGCTGCGCGACAAGCTGCCGAGCAACACGCGCGTCGCCATGCTCGCCTTCTCGCTGCTGACCGCCTTCTTCAGCGCGTGGATGAACAACACCGCCATCGTGGCCATCCTTCTGCCCGTGGCGCTCGGTCTCGCCCGCAGCAAGGACATCCCGGCGTCGCGCCTGCTGATGCCGCTGTCCTACTCGTCCATCCTCGGCGGCTGCTGCACCTTGATCGGCACCTCCACCAATCTGGTCGTCAACGGCGCGCTGAAGGACCTGAAGCTGGAGCCGATGACCATGTTCCAGCTCGCGCCGGTCGGCATCCCGCTGTCGATCGCCGGCATCGGCTACCTCGCCATTTTCGGCCCGCGGCTGATCCCCGCCCGCAGCTCGATCGCCGGCAGCCTGAACATCTCCCAGCGCACCACCCCGCTCTACCACCTGCTCATCGGCGACCAATCGCCGCTGGTCGGCACGAAGCTGAGCGACAGCCCGCTGTTCGACCGCTCCAACGGCGTCCACATCATGGAAGTGCGCCGCAAGGGCACCCGCGTGATGCGCTCGCTCAGCGAGCTGACGGTGGAAAAGAACGACCGCTTCCTCGTCGCCATCCACCGCCGGCGCGGCCGCGCCGCCAAGCCGGACGCCTTTTTCGCCGAAATCGGCGCCCAGGTGCTCTCGACCGTCGACGGCATCGTGTCCGAGCTCGTCGTGCGCGACGAATCCTCGCTCATCGGCGAAACCCTCGCCGCCGCCGATTTCCGCCAGCGCTACAATTGCGTCGCCCTCGCCGTGCACCGCAACGGGGTGAACATCACCAGCCAGATCGCCACGCTGCCGCTCGAGGCCGGTGACACCCTGCTCGTCATCACCGCGCTCAACAACCTCGACGACCTCGATGCGACCCGCGACTTCATCCTGACCGACTCGCCCGAAGACGCGCCGGAGGACGAAACCGCCACCAAGCAACCCGAGCACCATGTCTGGCTGTCCTGGGGCGTCCTCATCGGCGTCGTGCTCGTCGCCACGCTCACCGACTTCCTCGGTGGCAAGGACGGCTCGCTGCCGTGGCTGCCACAGATCCCCATCCACTATTGCTCGCTGGTCGGCGCGCTGGTGCTGCTATGGACGAAGGTCGTCACCCCGCGCGACGCCTACACCAGCATCGACTGGCAGGTGCTCCTCATGCTCTACGGCCTGCTCGGCCTCGGCATGGCGATGCAAAACACCGGCACCGCCAAATGGCTCGCCAACAGCATGGTCGAGCTCGCCAACGGCTTCGTCTCACCCGCCATGCTGCCGATGGTCATGCTGTGGCTGATTTACCTGCTTACCCTGCTGCTCACCGAGGTGCTCTCCAACAACGCCACCGCGGTGATGATGGTCCCGATCGCCGTCACCCTCTCCCACAACCTCGGCATCAGCCACTGGCCGATGATCATGGCCGTCACCGTCGCCGCCTCCACCGCCTTCGCCCTGCCGATGGGCTACCAGACGCACATGATGGTCTACGGCCCCGGCGGCTACAAATTCGGCGACTTCCTGCGCGTCGGCATCCCGCTCAACATTCTCTGCTGGGTCGTCACCTGCCTGCTCGTCCCGCTGATCTGGCCGTTCCACATCTGAAAACGGCGGGGACCGAGCGTCGTCTCGGACCGGCTTCAGCGGTCCGCCCCCACCTTTCGGGAAGACCCGGGCTTGCCAACGCCGGCGGTTCCTGCCCGGATGTCAGGGTGAACCGCCGTCATTTCCTCGCCGCCGGGCTTTCCGTGCCGGCCGTCCTCGCCGCGGAATCCGCCGCCCCGGACGTCTCCGGCGAGCTGTTGCGCTTCGGCCTGATCACCGACGCGCAATACGCCGACGCCGAGGCGAACGGCGAGCGCCACTACCGCGCGACGCCGGACAAGCTGCGCGCCGCCGTCGCCGACCTGGCCACCCGGCGGCTGCCGTTCACCCTCCACCTCGGCGATTTCATCGACCGGGATTTCGCCTCGTTCGCCCGCCTGCTGCCGCTGTTAGACGGCCTCGGCCATCCAATCCGCCACCTGCTCGGCAACCATGACTTCGCCGTCGCCGACGACGAAAAGCGGCGCGTCGCCACCACCCTCGGCCTGCCCCACGACTACTACACCTTCCGTGCCGGGCCGGTCCGCTTCCTGATGCTCGACACCAACGCGCTGGCCGCCTTCAAGACCGCCGCCGCGCCGGAACCGGCCGCCGGCGAGCGCCCGCGCAAAAGCGGCGTCGACCCGCGCCAGCTCGCCTGGCTCGACCGCGAGCTGGCAGCCGCCAGCAATGCCGGCGAGATCGCGCTCGTCTGCGGCCACCACCCGCTAGCCGGCCCGCAGCCGCTCGAAAACGCCGGCGAGGTGCTCGCCCTGCTGGCGCGGCACCGCTGCGTCAAAGCCTACCTCAACGGCCACAACCACGACGGCGCCTACGCCATCCACGACGGCATCCACTGCGTCACTTTCCGCTCGATCCTCCACCGGCCGGAAACCAACGCTTGGGCCGTCGTCCGAGTGCTCGCGGACCGCCTCATCATCGATGGGCACGGCCGCGAGGAGTCCCGTGAGCTCGTCTTCCGCGCCTAACCGCGGCGGTCACTTCGCCACCAGATCGGTCACCCGCACCTCCGCCCACCACGGTTTGAAGGCCTCGATGAACGCCTTGTGCGCCGGATCGACCTGATAGGCGTCGTGCGCCGCGACCGAGGCGAAGGTCAGCGACAGCGCGTAGTCCCACGACAGGTCGAGCACCGGCCGGGGCGCCACCGGGGCCGGCACGCCCCAAATGCCTCGGACCACGCCCTCGAGCGGCAGCAGCGACTCCAGACCCGCCTCGAATTCCGCGCGGTCCGCTTCGTTTTGCCGCTCCTCGTTCAGCCAGAAATACACGTGGTGATCCATGAGCGGACGTCTAACGACGGCACGCGCCCGGGACAAGCGCGATGCCGCCGCGTCTTGCGCCCGCCCCGATCCTGAAGCAGGTTGGGAGGAATGAACCGGAAATCCGCGATACCGCCCTGCCTTCCGCTCCTGGCGCTGGCCGCCCTGGCCTGCAACTCCTGCGGCAGCTTCGCGGCCAACGCCCGGAAATCCGCGGAACACCCGCCGCAGGCCAGCTCGCCGCTCGACGGCGGCTTCGGCCTGGCCATGACCACGCTGCGCGCCACCGCGCTGGCCACCGTCCGCCAGCCGGTCACCACCCTGCGCACCGGCGGCGCGCTCGCTTGGAACCGCAGCCGCGAGTTCGTCCGCGCGAACATCTCGCTCGCCGATCTCCCGCAGCAACCTCCGCCCTACACGCCCGGCAGCGAAGCCTTCGAACGCGCGCTCGAACGCAAGGGCATCCGCAAGCTCGCCCACGGCACCGTCCGCGCGCGGGTCGACGGCCCGGAGTTCTTCCCAGCCCTACAGCGGGAAGTCGCCGCCGCCCGCGAAACGATCGACACCCAGGTTTTCATCTTCGACAACGACGACACCGGCGTGGCCTGCGCCGACGCCTTGCGCGCCCGCTCGCGGGACGTGCGCGTGCGCGTGCTCTTCGACGACCTCGGCACCACCCTCGCCCACACCGCCGCGCCGGACACCCCGGGCCCCAACGGCTTCTCCCCGCCCGCCAACATCGCCCGCTATCTGGAAAACGGCAGCCGCGTGCGGGCCCGCCGCATCCTCAACCCATGGCTGGTATCCGACCACACCAAGCTCATCGTCATCGACCACCGCACCGCCTTCCTCGGCGGCATGAACCTCGGCCGTGAATACCGCTCCGAGTGGCACGACCTGATGGTGCAGGTCGAAGGGCCGGTCGTCGGCCTGCTCCAGCGCGAGTTCAACCGCAGCTGGCGCAAAGCCGGCCCGTGGGGCGACCTCGCGCTGCTCCGTTCGCCCGCGCGCCGCAGGCTACCGCCCGGCGGCGGCCCGTTGCTGCGGCTGATGCGCACCGACCCCGCCGAGGGCCGCTACGACATCCTCAACGCGACCCGGCTCGCCATCCGCGCCAGCCGCAAACGGATCTGGATCGAGAACCCCTATGTCGCCAGCGACGAAATCGCCGACGACCTCGTCGCCGCAGCCCGCCGCGGCGTGGACGTCCGTGTCATCCTCCCCTCGCGCAGCGACTCCGGCATCATGGACGCCGGCAATCACGCCACCGCCCGCCAGCTGATGGCCGCCGGCATCCAGGTCCTGCGCTACCCACGGATGACCCATCTGAAGGCGATGATCTGCGACGACTGGACAACGTTCGGCTCCGCCAATCTCGACACCCTCAGCCTGCGGATCAACCGCGAGTTCAACCTCGCCAGCAACGCGCCCGAAGTCGTCCGCGAGCTCGAACGCCGCATCTTCCTCCCGGACTTCCGCCGCTGCCGACCGTTCCGCCCGGCGGAAACCGACGGCCCGCTCAATCCCCTGGCCGAATCGATCGCCGACCATCTGTAACCGTCCCCGCGGCGAGCCGGCAAAGATCGCCCTAAAGCTCCCCGCTCACGCCGAAATGACGGGCCACGGCGTACGCGCGTTCGTGCATGCTGCCGTGGCTGCGGGTGTACGCGCCGGAGTTCGCCAGCATCCAACGCAGGTAGGGCACGAGCTCGTAGCCCGCGGCCATCGCGTATTCCGCGCCGAGGATGTCGGCGCGCAACTCCTGCTCGGGATCGGTATGACCGCGGTTGCCGAAATGATGGACGTGGTGGGCGAACTCGTGCCCGAAAATGAACGCCCACGCGTTGAGCGGGATCCGCCGGGCGGCGCGCGGGTTCAGCACGATCCGCCCGCCGTTCGCGCGATGGAACATCGACGCCACCGATCCGTTCGGATTCGGGTTTTCCTGCACCGTCACCACCAGCGGCTTGCCGGTCGCGCGGGCGACCCGCTGGGCGACCCGGTCGATCTCCCACAAACCCCGGGCCGGCCGGTTCGCCCCGATCGCGGGTGGCAGGATGCGTCTCGGCGGCGGTGGCACCAACCCCTCGCGCTCCGGCGGCCGCGAAGGCACCGGCATCACGCAGGACGAAAGCCCCGCGGCAACCAGCAACAGCGGAAGGGCGGACGTTCGTTTCATCATCGCGAAACCTGGATCAGTTTTCCTCTTCGAACGGCTTCGCCCGGCGCTCGTCGAGGCAGCGGGTCAGCCATTGGACGAGCTTCTCGGCCTCGCCCGACTCGTTGCGCAGCGATCCGAGCGCGTTCCAATCGATGTGCGGGCGCGAGTGCGCGGCGGCGACGCGAGTGACGTCGAGCTTCGCCATGATCGCCTCGGTTTCCCGCGGATGGGCGTTGAGGATGTTCGCCGGGCGCGGCAGCTCGTCGAGATCCTCGGCGGACAAGCCGAACGACGTCACGCCGACACCGAAGCAGGCGTTGAGCTTGCGCAGTCCGTCGGCCAGCGCCTCGTCCTCGATCGGCGCGGCGTAGATCAGCTCGCCGCCGTTCGCCCACATCGAGACGGCCAGCGTTTGGAAGAAATCCTCGCGGTAGCTCAGTAGCGACGGCTGGATGCGCAGGCGCGCGGCCTGCAGGCGGAACGGCGAAAGTCCGAGCCGCTGCTTGAGGGCGAGCATCGCGTCGTCGAGCGCCATCTCCTCGTCGGGCGCGCCGCCGGTTTCCCAGTCGACGAGCACGACCTCCGGGTATTTCCACAGATTGCCGATCGGCGCGTCCTTGGCGAACGCCTCGCGGAAGGAAAACGGGAATCGGCCGTTGATCTCATGGTAGCGCGTGACCACCGCGCGGAACTTGCGGATGCGCATCAGCGCGTGGTCCGCCGCCTGCGGGTCGGACGTCAGGTCGTCCAGCCGCCCCTGGGTCATCGACAGCAGCTCCTGCGCGCCGGACAGCGCCGGCACCAGCGCGGTGCGGCGGTAGTAGCCCTGGCCTTTTTCCACCTTCGCGATCGGCGAGGCCGGGTCGCACGACATGATCGAGAAGTGGTAGCGCAGCGAGGCGTCGGAGTAGTTGCCATCGAGCTGCAAACGCGTCAGCCGGATCAGCTCGGTGCCCTTGATCGCATCGGACGGATTGCTGGGAAGCAAGGCGGGAAGAATGTCCGATAGCTGCTTGCGGAGACTCATGGGCGATGAAAGACGCTTGGCGACGCATCCAACGGATCGCCCGCGCGTCCATCAAGCTCCAATCGGAAGGATTTTGAAATTTCACCCCTTTCGCCCGCTTCCTTTTTGAAGGAACGGCCGCCCGGCGCGCAACTCGGCGATTCCAACCCCGAAAGACACGAAATTTCACGAAAGCCGAAGCCCATTCCATCTCGTGTCCTTTCGGGTCTTTCGTGGTTTTCCGGCAAACGAACGCTGTGCTTTCGGAGAATGCCGGACTTGCCCGCGCGCGCTCGCGGGCTACCGTGCGACCATGCTCCGCCGCCTGCTCGCCATCACCGTGTTCGCCGTTTCGTCCGCGTTCGCGCAGGACGCGGGCCAGATCCTGGAGGGCGCGCGCCTCGCCGCCACGCTCCAGCAGACCGATCTCCACGGCAACCTTTCCAAAAACGGCGCGCGCACGCCGATCCACCTGTTCCTGCGTGGCAAGGACATCCAGTTCGCCTTCGACCAGGGCAACGAGACCCGCCGCTTCCACCTCCGCCTCGGCGACGGGAAATACGACCTGTTCGACGTCACCGACGACGGCAAGACCACCCGCTTCTCCGAGAACAAGCTGACCCAGCCGCTCGCCGGCTCGGACCTGACCTACGAGGACCTCGCGTTCCGCTTCTTCTACTGGCCGTCGCCCAAGCTCGAAGGCCAGGAGGACATCGCCGGCCAGCCGTGCTACAAGATCCGCCTCAACAAACCGAAGGGCGACGCCGGCCGCTACGAGGTCGTCTACGTCTGGATTCATGTGAAATACGGCGCCTTCATGTGCGTCCGCGGCTACAACAAGGCGGGCGGGCTGGTGAAGGAGTTCCAGGTCGAGGACGTCATGCAGGTCGGCAACGGCGTCTGGACGCTGCGCAAGATGCAGGTCTCCAGCCACGATCCGGCCAGCGGCGACCGCACCGGCATCACCACCCTGCTGTTCGACGCCCCGAAGGCCGCCGGCCCGAAAGGCCTGCGCTGACCCTCCTGGACCGCGAGTTGCCAAACTCGCACCCTCTTCTTTCTCTCCGCTCCTCGCCTCCATGACCCGTTTCCGCCCCTGCATCGACCTCCACGACGGCCAAGTGAAGCAAATCGTCGGCGGCACGCTCCGCGACCACGGCGCCGGCCCGACCGAGAACTTCGTTTCCGAAAAACCGTCCGCCTGGTTCGCGGAAAAATTCCACCGGGACCATCTCACCGGCGGCCACGTCATCAAGCTCGGCCCCGGCAACGAATCCTCCGCCCGCGAGGCGCTCGCCACCTGGCCCGGCGGCCTGCAAGTCGGCGGCGGCATCACCCCGGCCAACGCGGGCGAATGGATCGACGCCGGTGCCAGCCACGTCATCGTCACCTCCGTCCTGTTCGACGCCGACGGCCGCTTCCTGCCGTCGCAGCTCGCCGGCCTCGTCCAGGCCGTCGGCCGCGAGCGCCTCGTCATCGACCTCTCCTGCCGCCGCACCGCCCGCGGCTGGACCGTGGCGATGAACCGCTGGCAGACACTCACCGACCTCGACGTCACCGAGGAAACGCTCGACCGCCTCGCGCCGCACTGCGACGAGTTCCTGATCCACGCAGCCGACGTCGAAGGCTTGTGCGGCGGCATCGACGGCGAGCTCGTCGAATTCCTCGGCAACTGGGGCAAGCTCCCGATCACCTATGCCGGCGGCGCGTCCAGCCTCGCCGACGTCGCGAAAGTGGCCGCCCTGAGCGACGGCAAGCTCGACGTCACCGTCGGCAGCGCGCTCGATCTGTTCGGCGGCAAGGGCGTACGCTACGACGACCTCGTGGCGTGGAACCGCCGCGGCTGACCGAAGCCACTGAAAACCAGACGAATCGCCCGATCCGCTTGGATTTCCGGCCGTTCGCCCATCGCGCATACCGCACTTTCTCTTTGCCGCCCCGCATTTCCGCTGACTAGCCTCCCGTCGTGCCTGAACTGGACGTGCAACCTTTCGCCGATGGAGCGGTATTGAACCGGGATTATCTCCGGACGGCGTTCCACTCGATGCTCCGGGCGCGGGTGCTCGAAAACAAACTCTCCAGTCTCTACAAAGCCGGCAAGATCGTCGGCGGCGTCTACCTCGGCCGCGGCCAGGAAGCCGTCAGCGCCTGCCTCGGCGCCGCCCTGATCCGGGGCAAGGACGTCTTCGCCCCCCTGATCCGCGACCAGGCCGGCCGCGACGCCTTCGGCGAGTCGATGCTCGATTGCACCCGCACCTACCTCGGTTCGGTGCTCGGCCCGATGCGCGGTCGCGACGGCAACATCCACCGCGGACGGCCGAAGGAAGGCATGCCCGCCATGATCTCCCACCTCGGCGCGCAGGTTTCCGTCGTCACCGGCATGCTCTTCGCCAAACGCCAGAAAGGCGAACTCGCCGGCGTCGTCGGCGCGACCTGCCTCGGCGACGGCGCCACCTCGACCGGCGCCTTCCACGAAGGCCTCAACCTCGCCGCCATGGAAGGCCTGCCGCTCGTGCTGGTGGTGGCCAACAACCAATTCGCCTACTCGACGCCGACCAGCCGTCAGTTCGCCTGCCGCGATCTGGTCGAAAAAGCCCGCGGCTACGGCGTCGCCGGCCACGTCGTCGATGGCACCGACCTGCTCGCCTGCGCCTCCGTCATCGGCACCGCCGTGAAACGCGCCCGCGAAGGCGGCGGCCCGCAGTTGATCGTCGCCCACCTGCTCCGCCTTTCCGGCCACGGCGAACACGACGACGGCTCTTACGTGCCCGACACGCTGAAAGCCGGCCACTATGGCCGCGACTGCCTCGACGTGGCGAAGGAACAACTCGTCGAAACCGGCGCCGCCACCGCCGAGGAAATCCAGGCGTGGCAGGAGGAAACCGCCGAGGAAGTCCAACGCGCCGTCGCCCAGGCCCAGCAGGAGCCGACGCCCGATCCGTTCACCGAAGACTGGCGCGCCCTTTCCACCCGATTTGCTTAAACCCGAGTGAGTGTCACCTATATCGACGCCATCCGCGAGGCACAGGCCAAGCTCCTGCGCGAGGACCCGCGCGTCTTCCTCTACGGCCAGGACATCGCCACCTTCGGCGGCGCGTTCAAGGCAACCAAAGGCCTCGCCGAGGAATTCCCCGGCCGCGTCTATGACGCCCCGATCTCCGAGGACGCGATGATCGGCCTCGCCGTCGGCGCCGCCATCGAAGGCATGCGTCCGATCGTCGAGATGCAGTTCGCCGACTTCTCGTCGGTCGCCTTCAACCAGCTCGTCAACCAGGCCGCCACCCACTTCTACCGCACCGGCGTGCCGGTCCCGCTCACCGTGCGCCTGCCCTCCGGCGGCACCCCCGGATCGGGGCCGTTCCACAGCCAGAGCATGGAGTCGATCTACGCCCACTACCCCGGCCTGATCGTCCTCACGCCCGCCACCGTCTCCGACGCCTACCACATGCTGCTCGACGGCGTGGCGCTCGATGACCCGGTGATCTACTGCGAACACAAGTTCCTCTACCGCTGGCTCAAGGCGAAATCGATCAACGGCGACTACCTGCCGATCGGCCAGGCGCGCATCGCCCGCCCGGGCAAGCACGCCACCGTCGTCGCCTACTCGGCCATGGTCCACGAGGCGATCCGCGCCGCCGAACGCCTGCATGAAGAAGGCAGTTGGGAAATCGAAGTCGTCGACCTGCGCTCGGTCAAACCGCTCGACATCGACACGGTGCTCGCCTCCGTCGCCCGCACCGGCCGCCTGCTCGCCGTCGGCGAGGCCTTCCCGTGGGGCGGCGTCACCGCCGAGGTCGTCGCCCGCGTCGCCGCCGAGGGTTTCCACCTGCTCGACGCGCCGCCGATGCGGCTCAACGCCCGCGACACGCCCGTCCCCTACCACCCGAAGCTCTGGGCCGCCCACCGGCCGACGCCGGAATCGATCGCCGTCGCCATCCGCCAGTTGCTTTCCTTCTGACGCCCCTTTTTCCATGCCTTCCGTCCCGATCCTCATGCCCCAGCTCGGCGAATCCATTGCCGAAGCGACGATCCTCCGCATCGACGTGGCCGTCGGCACGCCCGTCCGCGCCGACCAGGAAATCATCGAGGTGGAGACCAACAAGGCCGTCATGGGCGTCACCACGCTCTGCTCCGGCACGGTTTCCGAAATCCGCTGCGAGGAAGGCGTCAGCTACGCCGTCGGCACCCTGCTCGGCCTGCTCGACGTGACCGACGAGGAGGTCGCCCGCACCGGCGTGGAAACGATGGAGGCGATGGAGGCGAAACGCGCCATCGTCCCCGAGCCCGGCAGCCCGCGCGCCGAGGCGAACCTCCACTTCGGCGCCCAGGACGACAGCTACGAGGAAGCCCCGGCCGTCGTCCCCAGCGTCAAAGGCCTGCCCGTGCCCACCGGCACCATGGGCGCCCACTACATTTCCCCGCGCATGCGCGCCCGCATGGACGACCTCGGCCTGCGCGAGGCCGACATCTCCGCCATCGCCGGCACCGGCGCCGGCGGCCGCGTCACCGTCGAGGATCTCGAACGCTTCATCGATTACATCGAAACCTGGCCGAGCAGCCAGGCCTCGCCGATGCGCCTCGCCGTGGCCGACGCCATGCGCCGCAGCTGGACCCGCCCGCTCGCCACCGTCGGCCTGCCCGTCCTGCTCGACCGCGTGCTCGACCACCGCCGGAACTCCGACCCGAAGCCCGGCCTCACCCTCTACCTCCTCCGCGCCTTCGCCCTCGCCCTCGCCGAAGACCCGGCCAGCGCCGGCTTCCTGATGGGCGAAAAGGTCGTCCACCCGCGCGCCTTCGACATCGGCGTCGCCGTGCAGGTCGAGGACGGCGTCGTCGTCCCGGTGCTGCGCAAGGTCGACCAGAAGCCGCTCCGCGCGCTCGTCGACGAATACGCCGACCTCGTCGACCGCGGCCGCCGCCGCCGCCTCACCGAGGCCGATCTCAAGGGCGGCATCGCCACCGTGACCAACTTCGGCACCTTCGGCCTCACCCTCGGCACGCCCATCCCGCTGCCGAACGAAACGCTCATCCTCGGCATCGGCGCCGGCGAGAAAAAGCCCGTCTGGAGCAAGCAGGTGGAAGCCTTCCTCCCCGCCACCGTCGCCAGCCTCGCCCTCACCTTCGACCACCGCGTCGTCGACGGCGGCGGCGCCGGCCTGCTGCTCAAGCGCGTCGCCGAGCTGCTGCAGAAGCCGGAAGCGCTCTAACGGACCGCGAGCTTTAGCTCGCCCCGATTCGCCAAGTTGCTCGAACGGCCGGTCGGCCTTCGAGTGGCCAGTGGCCAGTGGCCGGTGGTTAGTGGTCAGAGAAGATCCGCAAGTATCAGCTCGCCCGGAGCGCGTTTACTCAGAAGCGCGAACCGGTTGCCTCTCGGCGTCATTGACGAAAACCCGCCCTAACAACCGCAGGTCCACCCGGTCACCTTTGGCGATGGGCCCGTAATCCAGATCATTCACTTTCAGGACACCGTCCCGGTAATCCACCCGAAGCTTTTTGCCGTGATAGCTGAATGAGGAATCCGTTCCTCCTCCGCCTCCTGTATCCCTTGGCATCAGGAACGTGACGCCGCCACCCAAACGCTCATTTCCGGGAAAATTCCGCTGGGCGATATGCCGGTCGAGCACCGCCTGTGTCTCAAGATCCATTCGATAAGCCTCCATCAAGATCTCATCGAAAAATTCATCCTGCTGAGAAAACACACCTTGGGCCGATTCGCTGACCGCTTTCAGAACGCCCTTGCTCGCGTCGTCGCGAGCTTCGTTGTCAGCCTCTTGCTTGAGGCCATGGTCCACCGCACCGGAAATATCCGACTTCTCCGGCGGCGGGATTCGCCTCGGATTTTGATAGAAATATTGAACCACCATCGGCAAGGCGATCGCACTCACCGATTTACGTTCTTCGGGCAAAGCCACGGGATTCTTCGCCAGTTTATCCACCTCCACGATGGATCGCCACATGGCATCTTCCGCGATGTATTTCGCACGCTCCCTTTGTCCCGATTCAAGCGCACTGGCGATTTTGTAGTTGCCCAACATCCCCAGCCAAACGGCACGCTCATTTCCCAATTGCTCACCTTTCGCGAAGGCGTCCCGCACACTTTTCCGGTGACCCCAGAACGCCAGACCAACGACCAGCATGCTTCCCAACAGCAGCACAACTTTGCGGGTTCGATTCACTCGCAAAGCCATATGTGCAACGAGCACCCTGCGTAAAGGACCATCAAAGAGCCAAGCACGGCGAACTCACCCCCGTACCACCTGACCGCCGCGGTAGTGGTCATACGCCTCGACGATCCGGGCGACCACCGGGTGGCGGACGATGTCCTCCTGCGAGAATTTCACGAACGCGACGCCCTCGATGTCCGCCAGCGCGCGTTCGGCTTCGACCAGACCCGACGCCTGGCCCGGCTTCAGGTCGACCTGCGAACCGTCGCCCGTCACCACCATCCGCGAGCCTTCGCCAAGGCGGGTCAGCGTCATGAACATCTGCTCGCGCGTCGTGTTCTGCGCCTCGTCGAGGATCACGAACGAACGCGCCAGCGTGCGGCCGCGCATGAAGGCGAGCGGCGCGATTTCAATCGTGCCGTCGTCGAGGTAACGTTGGCCCTCCTCGGGATCGAGCATGTCGTGCAAGGCGTCGTAGAGCGGCCGCAGGTAGGGCGCGACCTTCTCGCGCAAGTCGCCCGGCAGGAACCCGAGCGCCTCGCCCGCCTCGACCGCCGGCCGGGTCAGCACGACGCGGGTGATCAGGCGCTTTTTCAGCATCGCCAGCGCCATCGCCATCGCCAGGTAGGTCTTGCCCGTGCCCGCCGGGCCGAGGCCGAAGACGACGTCGTGTTGCTCCATCGCCTTGAGGTATTCGAGCTGGTGCGGCGTGCGCGGCATCACCGGCTTGCGCCCGCGCTGGCCGAGCAGACGGACCTCGGTCAGATCCGCCACGCCCACCTCGCCACCGCCCGCCGCCACATCGACGGCCAACCGGAAATCGCGCTCGGAAATCTCCGAGCCGTTGCGCCGCGCCTGCTCCAGATCGGCGAACACCGACTTCGCGCGCTCCAGCCCCTTCGGTTCGCCCTCCAAAACGATCCAGCCGTCGCGCGTCACCGCCCGCACTTCCATCCGCTTCTCCAAATACGCCAGATTCCGCGGGTCGTTGGCGAACAACGCGTTCAGGAACTGCGGGGTGTCGAACTCCAGTTTGATCTCCGAGCAAACGCCTTCTCTCATCCGCCCACACGCTACTCCTCCCGCCGCCGCCGGTCATGGGGAAAATGCGGGTCATCCCGCAGGGATGGCAGCATCGGTAGCCGGTGGTCGAGGAGCACAGCGACGAACACCACCGGTTCATGCGTCTTGCGATGAATCGACCCCGAAAGGTGTCGCAGCCAGGCTGGGCACCCGCTCGCGGGGTGCGAATGAAAAGGTGACGCTCGATCCGGCGATGTCGCTTCGCTCAATCTCCGGCTACCGACGCTGCGATGCCTGCGGCATCCGGAGAGATACCCCGAGAATCCGCTTTGCATTCCCGTCCTAACCGAAAAAATCAAACACACCCCGCCGCCCGCGTCGCTTTGACGGGCGCCCGGAGGGGCGAAACCCGTTTCCCGTTTCCATGATCGAAGTCGAGAACCTCACCAAACAGTTCGGAAGCAAAACCGCCGTCGACCACCTCTCGTTCGCCGTGAAGCCCGGCGAGGTCCTCGGCTTCCTCGGCCCCAACGGCGCCGGCAAGTCGACCACCATGCGGATGGTCACCGGATTCCTGCCGCCGACCCACGGCGACGCCCGCCTGTGCGGGATTTCGATCGTCGCCGACCCGGCCGCGGCGAAAAAGAAGATCGGCTACCTACCGGAATCCGCCCCGCTCTACAACGACATGACGGTCGGCGGCTTCCTCGGCTTCTGCGCCGACGTCCGCGGCCTCGCCGGCACGGCGAAAAAAGAGGCGGTCGAACGCGCGATCGAGACCTGCTTCCTCGACACCGTCGCCCGCCAGGGGATCGACACGCTTTCCAAAGGCTACCGCCACCGGACCTGCCTCGCCCAGGCGCTGCTCCACGATCCGGAAATTCTCATTCTCGACGAGCCGACCGACGGCCTCGACCCGAACCAGAAGCACGAGGTCCGCCAGCTCATCAAACGCCTCGGCCAGACCAAGGCGATCCTGTTCTCCACTCACATCCTCGAGGAGGTCGAGGCCGCCTGCACCCGCGCCCTGATCGTCGACCGCGGGAAAATCGTCGCCGACGGCACGCCCGCCGAGCTGATCGAGCGCTCCGGCACCGGCTCCCTGCACGACCTGTTCCGCCAGGTGACCACCCGCGACACCGAAGCCGCCGCCTAATTTCTCCCCCACGCCATTTCCGATCCATGAAACACGTCTGGACTCTCTTCAAACGCGAGGTCGTCAGCTACTTCACCCACCCGATCGCCTACGCGGTGATCGTGGTGTTCCTGTTCCTCTCGATGCTGCTGGCCTTCACCCTCGGCTCGTTCCTCGACGCCCAGGACGCCTCGCTCACCTACTCGTTCTTCCTGTTCCTGCCGCTGGTGCTGATGGTGCTCGTCCCCGCCGTCGGGATGAAACTGTGGACCGACGAGCAGCGCAACGGCACCATCGAGCTGCTCGGCACGTTCCCGATCTCCACCTGGAGCATCATCTTCGGGAAATTCCTCGCCGCCGCCGCCGTCTGGCTCGTCGCTCTCGGCCTGACCTTCCCGATCTGGCTGACGGTCAACTGGCTCGGCGAACCCGACAACACCGCCATCCTCTGCGGCTACCTCGGTTCCTTCCTCGTCTGCTGCACCTTCCTCGCCATCACCCTGCTGGTGTCCGCCTTCACCCGCGACCAGGTCGTCTGCCTGGTGATCGCCGCGGCGATCTGCATCGTGCTCGTCCTCGGCACCTTCGATCCGTTCCTCCGCACCTGGTCGAAGGCGCTGCCCGAGGGCGCCGTCTCCGCCATCCGCGCGGTCGGAGTGTGGGACCACTTCATGTCGCTCGCCCGCGGCCTGTTCCGCGTCCAGGACTTCGCGTGGTTCGCCTCGATCATCACCGCCAGCCTGCTCGGCACCAGCGCCATCCTCACCGCCAAGCGCGCGTGAACCGGATTTCAAATCTCAAATTTCAAATCTCAAATTTCAAATCTCCGATCTTCATGTCCGCAACGACCACCCGCCCGGTGACGCGCGCGATCCTCGGCATCGCCGCGCTGAGTTCGATCGCGATCCTGGGCAACATCCTCGTCTCGTCCCTCGGCATCGGCCACCGCGGCGTCGATTTCACCGAGAACAAGGTCTACACGCTCGACGCCGGCACCCGCGCCATCCTCAAGGAACTGCAGGCGCCCGTCGTCATCCGCTACTACGCGTCTCGCAGCGCGGGCTACATGCCGGAGGACCTGAAGCTCCACATGCGCCGCGTCGACGACCTGCTCAAGGAATACGCCACGCTTTCCGGCGGACGGCTGCGCGTGGAAAACCTCGACCCGCAGCCCGACACCGATGCCGAGGACGCCGCCCGGCTCGACGGCATCAACGGCCAGCGCATCGACGACGAGAACCTGTTCTTCGGCCTCGCCGTTTCCTGCCTCGATAAAACCAGCGTCATCCCGTTTCTCGATCCGCAGGACGAGACGATGCTCGAATACAAGCTGTCCAAGGCGATCGCCGAGGTCAGCGCCGCGCGCAAACCGGTCGTCGGCGTGATGTCCGCGCTCGATCTCGCCGGTTCGCCCGGCATGGCGATGCCCGGCCAGCGCGGCGCCTCGCCGTGGGTCATCTACCAGCAGCTCCAGCAGTCGTTCGACGTCCGCAACCTCGGCATGCAGCCGGGCGAGCTCGACCCGAAGGAGATCAACGTCCTGCTCCTGTTCCACCCGGCCGGCATCACGCCCGAGGCGGAATTCGCGGTCGACCAGTACTTGCTCAAAGGCGGCACCGTGGTCGCCTGCCTCGACGCCTACTCGGTGGCCGCGCAGATGACCGGCGGCAACATGAACCCGATGATGGGCGGCACCGTTTCCGCCACCTCCACCCTGCCGACCCTGCTCAAGGCCTGGGGCGTGAACTTCGAGTCCGACCAGGTCGTGGCCGATCCGTCCTACGCCACCAACGTCAGCGGCCGCCGCAAGGGCGTCGCCGTGCTCACCCTGCCGAAGGCCGCGATGCCGCAGAAGGACGACGTCATCACCCGCAACCTCGACAGCCTCACCCTGTTCCTGCCCGGCGGATTCGTGAAAACCGGCGCGCCGGGCATCGCCGCCACCACCCTGCTGGCGACCACCGGCAAGGCCGCGCTCGTCGATTCCAACCGCGCCGCCCAGCTCGATCCGCGCCTTGAAACGTCGCTCGTCCCGAAAGGCACGCCCTACGATCTCGCGCTCGCGCTTTCCGGCTCGTTCAAGACCGCCTTCCCCGACGGCAAGCCCGCCGCCGCGAAGCCGGGCGCTCCCAAGGCCGAACCGGAGAAGAAGACCGACTCGCTGAAGGAAGCCGCCGCCCCGGGCCATGTCTTCCTGATCGGCGACGTCGACGCTTTCTACGACAACTTCGCCTACACCGTGCAGCGCGTCGGCAACACCCAGATGGCCGCGCCGATCAACGCCAACTCATCGCTGCTGCTCAACCTGCTCGACCAGGCGACCGGCTCCCGCCACCTGATCGGTTCCCGCAGCCGCGCCGCCACCCGCCGTCCGTTCACCGTGATCCAGGAAATGGAGGCGAAGTTCAACGAACGCGTCGGCACGGAGATCGCCAAGCTCCAGAAGAAACAGGACGAGGCCCAGCAGAAGCTCGCCGAGCTCCAGTCACAGAAGAGCCGCGGCAGCGAGCTCTACCTCTCGCCCGAACAGGAGGCCGAGATCGGCAAGTTCCGCAGGCAGCAGGTCGAGGCCTCGCGTGACATCCGCGACCTCGAAAAAGACCTCAAACGCGAGAAAGACGACCTGAGCGGCCGCATCACGCTGCTCAACGTCGCCGCCATGCCCGCGCTCGTCACCCTCTTCGCGATCGGCCTGTTCATCGTCCACCGCTCCCGCACCCGCGCGCGCTGACCGATCTCAAATTTCAAATTTCAAATTTCAAATCCCAAATTCCCGCCCATGTCCAAACGCCTGGTCAACTTCCTCTGGCTCGTCGCCCTCGCCCTCGGCGGCGCGGTCTACGTCGTCAAATCGAAACAGGGGGCCCAAACCCGCGGCAGCGTCAAACGCGCCGGCGGACAGACCTTGTTCGAGAAATTCCCCGCCTCCGAGGTTGCCTCGGTCGCCATCGGCGGTGCCGACGGCGGCGTCCACGTCGTGAAAAAGAACGGCAAATGGACCGTCGTCGAGCGCGACGGCTACCCGGCCAACCCGACCGCCATTCACGACCTGCTCCGCACCGTCGAGGCGCTCAAGGTCGTCGACGGCATCGAGGCCGGCCCGGCCTACGCCGCGCGCTTCGGCATGGACGAGGCGTCCGCCAAAGCGGAGGAACGCGGCACCACCGTCACCTTCGCCGACGCCGCGGGCAAGGAGCTCGCCAAACTCTCGGTCGGCAAGACGATCGGCGACGAGGCCGCGGCCAACCCACTGACGGGCGGCGGTGCGGCCGGTCGCTTCGTCCGCAACCACGCCGACGAATCCGGCATCTACAAGACCAGCGAGATGTTCGCCTCGCTCTCAGGCGACCCGAAGCGCTGGCTGGCCGAGGACTTCATCCAGGTCCAGAAACCGGTCGCCGTCACCGTCACCCGGCCCGGCTCGGACGAACCCGCGTGGAAGCTGACCCGCGAGCACGAAGAGGCCGAGTTCGAGCTCGACGGCGCCAAGCCGGACGAAAAGGTCGATTCCGCCGCGCTCGCCCCGTTCAAGAGCCTATTCTCGTTCGCCCGCTTCTCGGATGTCGTGTCCGCCGACGAGGTGGCGAAGCGCGCCGAGCCGGACCAGAAGCGCTCCGCCGTGATCGGCACCGTCGAAGGCTTCACCTACACCCTCGGCATCACGCCCGCCAAACCCGCGGAAAAGAAAGCCGACTCCTCAGGTCCGGACGAAAAGACCTACTTCCTCACCGTGAAGGTCGACGCCGCCCTGCCGAAGGAACGCAAGAAGGCGGCCGACGAGAAACCGGAGGACACCAAGACGCACGACGATGCATTCGCCCAGCGCCTGAAGGAACTCCAGGACAAGCTCGCTCAGGAAAAAGCCTTCGAAGGCCGGACCTTCGAAGTCAGCCAGTGGACGCTCGACGCGCTGCTGAAAGACCGCGCCGCGTTCCTGAAAAAGGACGCGCCGGCCAGCCCCGCGGGCCCGGCCGCCGCCCCCAGGTCGCTGCCGCCCGGTTTCATGCCGATGCCCGGCCAGCGCTGACGGAAAGCACCAGGCACCCCATGCGACGGCAGCGGCACACCGCTGCCGTTTTTCGTTTCACCGCGCCGTCTTTCCCCCGAACAGCGTCAGCAGCGGCCCGGTCAGCGTGGTCGTCACCAGCGCCATCAGCACCAGCATCGTGAAAATACGCGGCGAAAGGATGCCGAGGTCGTAGCCGATGTTGAGCGCGATCAGCTCCATCAGCCCGCGGGTGTTCATCAGCGCGCCGAGTTGCAGCGACTCCCGCCAGCCCATGCCCGCGATGCGCGCCGTGACCGCCGTGCCGCCGAGTTTCCCCGCCGTGGCCACGGCGATGATGCCGCCGCACAGCAGCCAGCCCTGGAGGTCGTTGACCAGCCCGATCTGGGTCCGCAGACCGGTGAACACGAAGAACAGCGGCAGCAGGAAGACCGTGGAAAAATTCTCCACCCGCAAGGCCAGCTTGTGACGGAAATCGCCCGCCTGCGGCATGATCGCCCCGGCGAGAAACGCCCCGAACAAGGCGTGGATACCGATCACCTCGGTGCACAGCGCCGCCGCCACCACCACGCAGATCACCGTCGCCAGCACGCCCTTCGCCGGCTCCGCCGCTTCCAGCCGGGCGAGACCGATCCCGCGCCGCAGCGCCGGGCGCACCACGCCGATCATCAGCGCGACGAAGCCCGCCACCAGCGCGAGATTCAGCACGCTGGCCGCCACGCTGGTCGCCCGCACGATCGCCACGACCACGGCCAGGATGCTCCACGCCGTGACGTCATCGACCGCCGCGCACACGATCGCCGTGCTGCCGAGATACGTTTGCGACAGCCCGCGGTCCTTGAGGATGCGGGCCAGCACCGGGAAGGCGGTGATGCTCATCGAGATCCCCATGAACAGGGCGAACGCCATGAACGTCGTGCCCGGTTGGGCGAGCCGGGTGAACAGGAAATACGCCAGCACCACGCCGAGGAAATACGGCACCACGATGCTGGCGTGGCTCACCACCACCGCGGTGTGCGCCTTGTTCCGCAGATGGCGCACGTCCAGCTCCATCCCCACCGAGAACATGAACAGACAGACGCCGATCTGGCTGAGCAGCTTGAGCGCGCCGAGCGAAGCCGCCGGAAAGACGAAGGCGAACGCGTCCGGCGCCACCGCGCCGAACAGCGACGGCCCGAGCAAAATCCCCGCCGCCATTTCCCCCACCACCGCCGGTTGCCCGATCGCCGTGAACGCCCGGCCGGCCAGCCGCGCCGCCGCGATGATGACGAGCAGCTGCACGAACAAATGGCTCAGCGGCTCTTCGAAATTCCGTCCGAGCGTGGCCAGCATCGCCCCCACCGCCGACCCCGGTGATCCCGCCACCGCGGGCGCGACCACCGCCACCCCCTGCGCGCCGGGCCCCGGCAGGGCCGCCCCCCAGCGCAGCACCGCCGCGATGCCGAGACCGGCCAGGACGAGCAGGAACAAATAAAAGACCGCCGTGCGTTTCATGGCTCCGGAACTAGCAGCCGGACGGCTCCCGGCAAGCGCATCCTGCCCCCGTGCGGACTAGTCCCTCGGGACAGCGCTTCCGTTCCCCGGGACAACGCTTCCGTCCCACGGGACAACGCTGCACCGGACACCACAAATTCATTGAGGCGCGGGTGAGCCTATCGCTTTGTCGCGGGCGATTGAAATCGCAGCACTCCAGATGTCCGTTTTCAGGAGACGAAGAACAACACCAGCACCTGCGCGGTCACGATGCGCAGCAGCATGGTCAGCGGATAGACCGCGGCGTAGGCAAGTGCCGGGGCGTCCGAGCCCGCGGTGGTGTTGGCGAAGGCGAGCGCGGGCGGGTCGGTCATGCTGCCGGAGAGCAGGCCGCAGAGGTTCATGAAGTTGAGCTTCCAGACCAATCGGCCGAACAGCCCCACGATCAGCAGCGGCACCACGGTGATCAGCGAGCCGTAGCCCATCCACAGCAGGCCGTCGCCGTTGAGCAGCAGCTCGAAGAAGTGGCCGCCGGCCTTCAGCCCGACGCAGGCGAGGAACAGGATGATGCCGAACTCGCGCAGCGCGATGTTCGCGTTGTCCGGCATGTAGCTGACCAGCGGGCCGACGCGGCCGATCTGGCTGAACAAAATCGCCGCCAGCAACGGACCGCCCGCCGACCCGAGCCGCACCGGCACCGGCACGCCCGGGAATTTCAGCGGGATCAAGCCGAGCAAGATCCCCGCCGCGACACCGACGAAAAGAGCGCCGAAGTGCGTGTGGTTGAGCGCTTTCGACGAGTCGCCGACCTCGCGCGCCGCGCTCTCGATCTGCCTGCCGCCGCCGACCACGTGCAGCACGTCGCCGAATTGCAGGTGCAACGCGGGGGTCACCGGCATCTCGACGCCGCTGCGCACGACCCGCGTCACGGTCACGCCGTGCACCTTGTCGAACGCGATCTGGCCGACCGATTTGCCGAGCGCCTCCCGGCGGGTCACCACGATGCGGCGCAATTCGGCATCGCCCGGCGCGCTGCGCAAGTCGATGCCGCTGGCCTCGCCAACGAGCTGGCGGAACTTCACCAGATCTCCGCCCGGGCCGACCGCCAGGATCAGGTCGCCGACGCCGAGCAAGGTGTCGCCCGTCACCGCGTGGACCTCGTCGTCGCCCGCCTTGCGGATGCGCGAGACGGTCACTTTCAGATTCTCCCGCCCGGGAATCGCCCGGATCGCCACGCCCTGCAACCGCGAGTCGGTCACGGCGATGTTCATGCGCTCGATCGCCACCTCGTCGCGGCGCTGGCGTTGCAAAAACTCCCCTGTCTCTTTTTTCAAATCCACCCGGAACACCGTGCGGAAAAAAATCATCGAGAAGATGATGCCGAGGATTCCGAACGGATAGGCCACCGCGTAGCCGAGCGCAGGCAGCATTAACCGCGAGGTATCGGCCAGCTGCAGGCTTTTCAGCGCCTGCTGAGCCGCGCCGAGCGACGGCGTATTGGTGGTCGCGCCGGAGAACAGGCCGACCGCCGCGGCCATGTCGATTTTGCCGAAGTGGGAAACGGCGAACGCACAACCCGCACCCGTCAGCACGATCGCCGCCGCCATCAGGTTGAGCGGCAGACCCTCGCGGCGCAGCGAGGTGAAGAAGCCCGGCCCGAGCTGGAGGCCGATGGTGTAGACGAAGAGCACCAGGCCGAAATCGCGGACGAACTCAAGCACCTCCTTCTCCACCTTGAACCCGAGGTGCCCCAGCAGAATGCCGGAGAACAGCACCCCGGCCACGCCCAAACCGATCCCCCGCACCTTGATCCGGCCGATCCCGATCCCGAGCGCCGCCGTGAGCGCGAACACCAGCACGGTGCTGGCGACCGGATTGATGTGATGGAGTTTTTCCAACCAGTTCATCGTTTCGTTCTACCGCCAGCCGACATCCGGAGGGTGCCCCTTGGTCGCAAAGACTCGAGCCCTTCGTCAACGCCTCCAGACGAACTCGCAGGATTTGCAGAGCAAATGAGCGGGCGAGCGAAACGCCAACGCGCGACCGGAGAAGACTCCGGTCGCGCGTGGAACCGCTAGGGGATGCGCGTTCAGTGGCCCGGGTGGATGCGGGTGATTTTCGAGCCCTTCAGCCCGATCCCGCCCATCAGGCCCTTCTGGTCGAATACGAAGGCATAGACGCCTTTTTCGACGGTTTTGGTCGTCAGGGTGCCTGCCACGCCCTTGTCGACGACGACCAGGCTCGGGGAGCTGCCGACCTCCCAGCCGTCCGCCGCGTCCAGGTGACGGACGTCGCTGGAATGCATCAGGAACAGGGCGTAGCCGTATTTCTGGACGCCGGCTTGCAGGCCGTAGGACGCGCCGGCGGTCTGGTAGTAGCGCAGCACGCGACCGTCGCCGGCGAACAAGGCGCCGTTGCCGCCTTCCGCGCCGACCACGAAGCCTCCCTTCATGATTTCCGGGAACACGAGCACGCCGGCGGCTTTCTTGCCGAGTTTCCTCGCGGCGGCGTTCTCGGCGTAGAGGTGGTTGAGCGCCGTGCGGGATTTCGAGGCGATTTCACGGCCGCTGGCGTGGGCGGCGTTGGCCTGGGTGACCGGCTCGTGGGCGCAGCTACCCAGCAGCAGGCTGCCGAATGCGGCGAACGACGAGACACAAATGAGTTGGAGACGAGTTTTCATGGCAACCCGCTAACATACGGGACACCACGGCCGTTCGCAACAAGGCTTCCATTCACCAAACCATCCAGCGCGGATTTCCGGCCGGGCGATCGGCGAGCAGGTCAATCGATCACCAGACCCTTCACGCGGATTTCAGCGAGGGCGGCGGCCTTGGCATCGGAGAAACTCACCCGCACCCAGCGGCCGCTGCTGCCATCGGCGATGGCGATGTCGCGGCCGGATTCCGGCTGGGACGCCTGGGACTGGTCGGCCACGGTTTTCCAAGTCTGCTGGTCTTCCGAAACCTCGACCTTGTAGCGATACACCGCCTTTTCCGGGAAGCTCAGCCGGACGAGGGAGATTTTCAGGCGCTTCTCGGTGTCGACCGTCAGCGACGGAGCCGTGTCGGACGCGGTCGGACGCCATGCCGTCTCGCTCTTGCCGTCGGTCGCCATGCCGCCGGCCAGCCCTTCGGCGGAGCTGCTGACGAACGTCGGGTTGTTGTAGCCGAGCTCCTGCTCGACCTTCGCCTGCTCGCCGGAGGCGAAACGGACGTACGGGCGGGCCTTCGCCAGCGGCGTCTTGCCCGCCACGAACGGGACGTTGCCGGTGAACGTGATCTCCAGTTCGGCCGGCTGCAGTCCTTCCGAACTGGCGCGCACGACGGTCTTGCCGGCGTGGTAGGAGCGGAATTCGATGGCGGCCTGGCCGTCCTGGATGCGGATGTCGCTCTTCTCCTCGAACCGGATCGACCGCCCCGTCGGAAACTCGCCCGGACCGGAAACGACGGCCAGCTCGACCGGCGGGGAATTGCTGATCGCCTTGCCCGCCGCATCGACGACGGTGACCAGCAGGTGCACGTCGTCGGTGCCGTCCGATTGTACGTTCGCGACCTTGTCCGCGATCAGTTTCAGCGCGCTCGGCATCCCGGCCACGGGCCACTCCGGCGGGGCGACCTTCGTATACTCGTTGCGATACCAATACCAGGCGCGCTTCGGAATGCGGAAGTAGTCGACGAGGCCCATCTTGGCCATGTTCAGGCCCGCGATGCTGCCGTGGTCGAAGCCGCACCAGACCGCCTGCCCGGCGCGCCAGCTGTAAACCGGCTGGCCGTTGTCCTTCGTCAAGTCGGCCCAGCCCGGATCGTATTTGCCGGGGCGGTCGGCCGTCACGCTGCCATACTCCGAAACCAGCGCCGGCACTCCTGGGTTCTGGAACTCCTTCTGGGACGCCCCGTCGCCGTTGTAACCGGCGATGTCGCCGATCTTGTCGATCCGGTCGTCGCCCAACGGACGCTGGGCTCCGCCGACCGCGGCCGGCCGCGTCGGGTCAAGCTCATGGGAGTATACGACGAGTTCCTTGAGCATGCCCGCCATCGCCGGAATCGTCGATTTTTCGGAGAAAAACGGCTCGTTGGACATGCTCCACACCATGATGGAAGGGCTGTTTCGATGGATGCGGATCATCGAGTCCAGCGAGTGCTTCACGCTTTCCTTGAACGGGATCTCGTCCTCCGGCTTCACCGGGTAGGCGCTGCTACTCCAGGTGCCTTCTCCGCGGAAGCCGCCGATGCCCCAGAAGCAGTTCTCCGACCAGAAGATCAACCCCAGCTCGTCGCAGGCGCGAACGAACGCCGGCGAGTGAGGATAGTGCGAGCCGCGGATGAAATTGAAGCCCGCGTCCTTCATCAGCTTCACGTCACGCCGCGCGCCGGCATCCGTGACCGCGTCGCCCCAGCCGGCGTGGTCCTGATGCACGTTCGCGCCGCGCAGATAGAGGTGCTCGCCGTTGAGAAAAAAGCCCTTGTCGGCGGTCCATTCGAACCAACGGACGCCGAAGGTCGTTTCGTAGCGGTCGACCGTCTTGCCGCCGTCATCAACCTGGCTGATCGCGCGGTATAGGAACGGGTGGTCCGGATGCCACAGTTTCGGATTCGCGATCGGTTGGCTCGCCTGATCGAACACGGCCTCCGCCCCCGGGGCGATCCGCTGCTTGCTGCCAATGGTAGCGACCACCTTGCCCTGCGGATCCATCAGCGCGGTGCGCAGTTCCACTTCCTTCGGCTTGTCGCTGTCGTTGCGGACCTCCGTCTTCACCCGTACCTTCGCCGAGGCCTTGGAAACCTCGGGCGTGGTCACGGAAGCGCCGCACCAGGCGACATGTACCGGAGCGGTCGCCACCAGCCTGACGTTGCGGTAAAGCCCGCCGTTGAAGGTGTGCTCGCCCGCGCGCGGAGCGAGCTGCGCGTTCCACAGGTTGTCCAGCCGCACGGCCAGCGTGTTCTTGCCCGGCTTCAACACCGGGGTGACGTCCACCTGGAACCCGACGTATCCGCCCTTGTGCTCGCCGGTCTTGACGCCGTTCAGGTAAATCCGGGCGTCCTGGAACGCCCCGTCGAACTCGACGAACACGCGCTTGCCCGACCACGAGGCGGGCACGTCGAACGTCTTACGATACCAGCCATAGCCCGTGTAGAAGTCCTTGCTCAGGAAGTACGGCATGCTGAAGGAATGCGGCAATCCGACCGCGTCCCATTCGCCGTCGTCGAAGGAAACGGCCTCGGCGCCTGGATGATCACCGAGCCGGAATTTCCAGTCGCGGTTGAAGTTAGCGACCTGCCGGAGCCGGTCCTGCGCGGGCGACGGGGTCTGAGCGATGGCCGGCACCACTAACAGGGATGCCAAGGGCAACACGATGCATGCGACGGGTTTCATCGGAGGTTCGGGAAATTGGATGACGACGAGCGGGCGGGGGGGGCGTGGAACCGCGGCTCCGCAACCGACCCCGGCAACGCCTAATTTTGCGCGGAACTTTCAGGAAGGTTCCGTATCTCACGCCCGGATCACAACTCCTCACGCACCATCCTGCGCGGAATGAAACGGGCACCCGTGCATGCCATCCGACCCAGCGGAAAAAACGAATCGGGAAAAACCATCACTTCCGGTTGCTTCCGCGCCTCCTGCCGGATCGCTGCAAACGAAGTGGTGGCTCGAGACGGATTCGAACCGCCGACACGCGGATTTTCAATCCGCTGCTCTACCAACTGAGCTATCGAGCCTTTACCTTTCGAGCTCCCTGCGGAGCTTGCCTCCCCTTGCGGGGCGGGGCGGGATTAAGGGTGGAGAGCCGGATTTTGACAATACGAAAATGGAAAAAATCCGGAGCTTTTTTCGACCGCTTTCCAACCGACTCAAAATCATGATGGAACGATCCGCTCTTGGCTCCGCCGGAATCGCTCTCTAGCGTCCCGCGCATGTCACGCAGCCACCGCATTACCGTGCTTGCCGGAGACGGCATCGGTCCCGAAGTCATGGACGAGGCGCTCCGCGTCCTCGAAGCCGTCGAAGCCAAGTTCGGTTTCACCGTTTCCCGCACCTCCCATCTCGTCGGCGGCGCGGCGATCGACGCCACCGGCCACCCTCTCCCGCCCGAAACCGTCGCCGCCTGCGAGCAGGCCGACGCGATTCTGTTCGGCTCGGTCGGCGGTCCGAAGTGGGAATCGCTGCCGCCGGACATCCAGCCGGAGCGCGGCGCGCTGTTGCCGCTGCGCAAGCATTTCGGCCTGTTCGCCAACCTGCGCCCGGGCGTCTGCCTGCCGTCGCTGACCCACGCCTCGCCGGTCAAGAACGAGCTCATCAAGGACGGCTTCGACGTGCTCTGCGTCCGCGAGCTGACCGGCGGCGTCTATTTCGGCAAGCCGAAGGGCCGCCACGAGGAGGACGGCGAGCCGGTCGCCCTCGACACGATGATCTATCGCAAGAGCGAGATCGAACGCATCGCCCGCGTCGCTTTCGCCGCCGCCATGGGCCGTGACAAGCGCCTTGTCTCCGTCGACAAGGCCAACGTCCTCGCCTCCTCCGTGCTGTGGCGCGAGGTCGTGGTCGAAATCGCCAAGGAGTTCCCGGAAGTCCAGCTCTCGCACCTCTACGTCGACAACGCCGCGATGCAGCTCATCCGCCGCCCCGGCGACTTCGACGTGCTCGTCACCGAGAACCTGTTCGGCGACATCCTTTCGGACGAAATGGCGATGATCTCCGGTTCGCTCGGCATGCTGCCGTCCGCCTCGCTCGGCCAGCGCCGCGACAACGGTCTCTACTTCGGCATGTACGAGCCGTCCGGCGGCTCCGCGCCGGACATCGCAGGCCAGGGCGTCGCCAACCCGATCGCCCAGATCCTCTCGCTCGCCATGCTGCTGCGCTTCTCGCTCGGCGAAACCGAAGCCGCCGACGCGATCGACGCCGCCGTGGCGAAGGCGATCGACGACGGCCTTCGTACCGGCGACATCGCGACCGGCGCCGAGGGCGAAACCCGCGTCGGCACCAAGGCGATGGGCGACGCGATCCTCGCCCGTCTGTAAGCGGAACCCTATCACGCGACGGCCCGCGGCGGAATCCCGCCGCGGGCCGTTTTTCGTGCCGGTCTCCCTGCGTTCAGGGCTCCGATTTCCACTCGCAGGACGTCACGATGTCCGCCTTGCCCTGGATCTTGGTCGGCACGCCGCCCGAGTCCGACGAGAGCGTGAGCACCGTGTCGAGCTCCTGCTTCATCACCACCGGATAGAGCAGGGAGAACCAGATTTTCCCGGAGGTGATGCTGATCTCCAGATCGTTGCGAGTGCCATCGTCATAGATGCGGGCCTCGCTCGTGAGGTCGCCGCTCACCTCGAAGCGCCCGCACGGATGCCCGCCGACCGCCTCGACTTCCTCGAATCTCAACTGCAGGCTCCCCTTGTTTTTCGGGAACCCGGACAGCACCTGGAGCTGGCTGCCTTCCAGCGTCACCTTCATGCCTGGCTTCCACTGGGCCTTGCCGCCGAACCACATCGTGTGCGGCAGCACGCCCGCTTCCACGGCGGCTCCCGTAAATCCCGGATCGAGCGCCTGCTGCCAGGCGACGCGGGCGAAGTCCCCGCCGCGCTTGCCGTCGGCCTGCCAGCGGCCCGTTTCCTTCGAAAGCACGTACAGCGCCTTCATCGACGCGAGCTGTTCCGGCGTCACCGGCTTGCCGATCGGCAGCGGCTCCGCCGGATTCGGCGCGGCCGGCTTCTTCGGGTCCACCTTCGGCAGCTTCTCGGGTGGAAGCTCGAACGCCAGCTTCTCCATCCAGACCTCGATCTGATCGCCCGACCTCTGCCAGCGGCTGATGATTTCAAGATTGCCGTCGATCGTCTTCAGATCGTTGCCGATGACCGAGCGGCGGACGAGCCGCGCCTGGTGCAGGCCGATCCGCGTCACCTTGCGGGATTGGATCAGGGTGGGAAACGGCTTGTCCTTGCGGAAGCTCACGCCGCCTTCTCCTTTCGCCACCTGCTCGGCCATCACCGGATCGATCTCGCCACCCGCCGGTTTCTCCTGGGTGGCCGCGGGCTTCGCGGCGGCGGGCAGGGCGGCGGAGGTGGTGTCCTGCACCACGGTCTTCGCCTTGCCGAACATTTCCTGAACCTTCTGGCAGGATGCGAGAGGCAGCACACAGCACAACGGGAACAACAAGGGACGCATGACCCAACCTGATAGGTCATCCCCCGTTCTCGACGCCAGCTTTCATTCGCCCGGGCAGGATTTCCTGCACTGCAGCCGCTGGTCCATCTCCACCGCAGGGTTCAGTTCGCGGGCCTCCCCGACGACCACCGCCGGCACGCCTGCCACCGTCGTGTGCGGCGGCACGTCCGCCAGCACCACGCTGCCGGCGCCAACCTTGGCCCCGGTGCCGATCTCGACGCGCCCGAGGATCTTCGCCCCCGCGCCCAGCAGGACGCCCGAGCGCACGATCGGATGGCGGTCGCCCGACTGCTTGCCCGTGCCGCCCAGAGTCACCTCGTGCAGGATGGAAACGTCGTCCTCCACGATCGCGGTCTCACCGACGACGAACGACGTCGCGTGGTCCAACAGAATGCCGCAGCCAATCCGGGCCGCCGGATGAATGTCGACGGAGAACGCCTCGCTCACCAGGCTCTGGAGATATAGCGCCAGCCAGCGCCGGCCGTCCTGCCACAGCTGGTGCGCCACCCGGTAGGTCGCCAGCGCCAGGAACCCCTTGAAGAACAACAGCGGCTCCAGCGGCGAAAAGCACGCCGGGTCGCGGTCGTAGATCGCCAGCAGGTCGCGCGCCGCGGACGCCGCCAGCGCCGGGTTCTCACGGAACACGCCCTCGAACAAAGGCTCCATGCGGGCCCGCGGCATGTCCTCGCGCGCCAAGCGCCGGGCGAGGCGCGCGCCAAGCGCGGCGGCCAGGCCATCCCGGGAAAGCACCACGTCCTCAATCAGGTGGTGCAGCGAGGGCTCCTCGTCGATCACCCGCGCGGCATCCTCCCGCAGCAGGCTCCACACGCGCTCCAGGTCCACCTTCGCCCCCCCGCAAAGGGCGGCTTCCGCCTTCTTGCTCGCCGGGCGGGCGTCGTTGTGTTCGGAATCGCTCATGAAAATTTCGCAGAAGCTCGAGTATGCCTGCCGCGCGCTCGCGCAACTCGCGCGCCGCGACGACGGGCGCACCCTTACACGGCTGGACGACCTCGCGCAACGCGAAGCCGTCTCGGGCAACTTCCTCGTGCAAATCCTCAACGACCTGCGGCGCGCCGGCTTGGTCGACAGCCGCCGAGGCAAATCCGGCGGCTACCTGCTCGCCCGCACGGCGAAATCCATCACCTTGCGCCAGATCGTCTTGGCCGTGGACCCGCTGTTGCTCCAGTTCTCGGTATCCAACGACGGCGAGTCCGGCCCGGCCGTCCGCGCCGCGTGGGAGCGCGTCTCTGGCGAACTCGCCGAACGCCTCGACGCGGTCACACTGGAGCAGCTCTCCCAGCAGCCCGGCGCACCGATGTTCTACATCTAACTCACTGACGGCGATTTATTTCGGAAATGTGGAACATTTCGCTGGCGAGCCCCGCGGGGCAGGAGTAGAAAATACTCTGTCCCGCCTACCTTTTCCAACCCCATGCCCGGCAACGCCGAACACACCCACCACATCCGGATCCGCTCGACCCAACTGGAAATGGCTCCCAACCCGGCCGCCGCGGCCGAGGATTACGACGGGAAACTCAAGGCTGCCCAAGCGCAGCTGGAGCAGCTCCAGCAGCAGCGCGAGGAGCTCGAACGCAAGAAGCAGGAGCTCGAGGCGCTCAACGACCGCAAGCGCAACTTCCTCACCCAGCAGGTCGAACTGACCGAGCGGCTGACCAACGCCGTCACCCTGATCGATCGCGAGTTGTTCGAACTCCGCCAGGAAGCGGAGGACCTCGAGCAATGCCGCACCTGCTTCGCCGGCCACCTCGACAAGCTCCAGAAAATCAACCCGGAAGCCTGGAGCCGCGAGCAGCTCGCCACCAACCTCGACCGCGCCACCACCGCGGCCGATCTCGCCGGCGACGAATACGAGCAGGCCGCCGCCCACTTCGAGAGCATGCGCAGCGGCGCGATTTTCGGCCACGGCAAGCGCGCCCGGGCGAAACGTTCCACCGCGTCCGAAAGCGAGTTCATGACCCAGCTGCGCAGCGGTCTGGCGTTCAACCTGCCCGTGATCGCGCTCGGCACCGTGGCGCTGGTCATCTGGCTCATCAAGTGACGCGACCATGACCGGCAGGTCGAAACAACCGCCCTCGGATCGGGATCTCGACGCGCTCCAGCGCGCCGAGGCCGACATCGAGGCGCGGATCGCCGAACTGGAATCCCTGCCCGAGCGCATGAAGCGCGAGCGGGAGGAGCTCGACCGCACCCTCCCGCCGCCCGACGATTTCGAAGACCGGAAGCGGCAGCACGATTTCGAAGAACGCGCCAGCCGCGGCAAGATCCGCAACGAGCGCAAGACCCAGCGCCGCAGCCTGCTGCTGCTGCTCCTGTTGCTCGCCGCCACCGCCAGCCTGATCGTCTGGGGTCTCAGCCTGATGAAAGGCTGAAGCGGCGGTTTTTCTTCACACGCCGAAGCGCCGGAGGTCGATCCGGTCGCCCGCGACCTCCACCCCTTCGGCGCGCAGCATGCCGGTCTTGCGCGTCATTTCCTCGCCCTCCGTCGCGCCGTTGAAGCCGCCGAGCGTGCCGTCGGCGCGCACCACACGGTGGCACGGCACCTCCGGGGCGAATGGATTGCGGGCGAGCGCCGATCCCACCGACCGCGCGGTGCCGCGACCGGCCGCCCGGGCCACCGCGCCGTAGGTGGACACTTTCCCGCGGGGGATCGTCCTAACCACCTGATAAACCGACATTTCGAATTCCGTTGGCTTGCGATCCGTCTTCATTGCCCTCTAGTATGCAGGATGGCCCGAACCCGTGCAATCGCCGCCGCCGTGCTCCTGCCCGCCGCCCTTGCCTCCGGTCAGGAACTCCTCAAGGAAATCGACGAAGCCAACGCCAGCTTCACTTGGACCTCCGGCATGGACTTCGAGTCTGGACCGGGCGAGCTCCACGCCGCCCGCCTCCAGGCCCGCTCGTTCCTGAGCGGACCGCTCGCCTTGGGCGGCGACTGGTATTTCGCCCCGATGGCCCAGTACCGCGGCACCGTGCTGGATGTTGACGGTGCCTCTGCCGGCTTTCCGATCCAGGACGAGACCCTGCAATACCTCGCGCTGCAGGGGTTTTTCGTCCGCACCTCCGATCGCTCGCCGTGGATGTACGGTATCTGGGCCCGCGGCGGGGTCGCCTCGGATTTCCAGCATGTTGACGGCGACGACTTCCTTTTCGACGTCGCCGCCGGGATCGGCTACCGCGTGAACTCCAACCTGCTGGTCGCCGTCGGCGCGGGCGTGTTCGAGCTCAACGGCGACGAGAAATTCCTCGCCGGCCCGTCGTTCAGCTGGCGCATGACGGACAACTTCAAGCTCAGCCTCTACGGCCACACCTTCGACGCGAGCTGGGATTACGGGCCCGACTGGGTGTTCAGCCTGCGTTCGGAAGCCGGCGGCGGCACGTGGAACCTCGACGGCCCCGCCGGCATTTCGCAGCGGCTCGATTTCCGCTCTTACCTCGTCGGCCTGCACGCCGGCCGTCGCATCCAGAAGGGCCTGTGGTTCGACCTCGGCGCGGGCGTCTCGCTCTTCAACAAGCTCGACCTTGGCACGCCCGACGGTCTCACCACCTTCAAGGACCACCCGGGCGACGGCTGGTTCGTCTATGCCGGTCTGCGGCTGGCGGATTGGTAGGAGTGTTCAGCAAGAACTGACCAATGAGGTGAAGCCGGTGTAAGGCAACGGGAACAATTCATGAGAAGATTACCGTTTCTCGCGCTTCTATTCATTGGCGCGGTTGCCCGGGGCGATGAGAGCCACTCCCCCTTTCCTTTTGCGTCCTCCTGCGCCCTTTCGCGGCTGAAAATTCCTACTTCTTCTCCTTCTTCTCCAGGCGCTTCTTCAGCTCCGGCCATTGCTCGCGGCTGACGATGAAGCCGATGCACTCGCCCGACCCGCAGCGGCACGGATGGTCCTCGTAGCAATCGACGTCGAAGCCGTAGTCGAAGGTCAGCTCCTCGCCCTCGGCGATGTCGCGCAGCGAGTAGATGAAGATCTTCCGTCCTTCGATCCACGCCTCGCAGTTCGGATCGCACGAATGATTGATCAGGCGCGCGGTGTTCCACGGCACGTCGCCGTCGATATCCCAGCGCTCGGACAGGGTGAAGATGTACACCGCCGCGTCGCCGGTCTTGAGCGACTTCGCGTGCTGCTTGTGCGCGCGCTTGTCGCTCTCCTTCTTGTCGACCAGCTCGCCGACGTATTCGATGACCTTGGTCTTGGCCGGGATGTGGCGCGAGGCGTAGACGCCGCGGCCGTGGATGACGGAACCACGGACTTCGCAGTAGTCGCTCTGCCCGCGGTTGTAGAGCTCGGTGAGTTTCTTGCGCAGCCAGGCCTCGTCCACGCGTTTCTTCGCTTGCTTGCCCATGGTCGTGTGAATCTCAGCGGCGTTCCTCCGGCGGCACCACGCGGCGCTCGATCTCCGGCAGTTTGAAATCCTCCGGCAGCGTCAGGAACAGGCTGCGCAGCTCGGGCACCGTCAGGCTCGCGCCGTCGATGAACGTCCAATCGTTCGTCCCCTTGTCGGAGATCGCCACCTGGTAGCCGCGGCTCTCGATCACCTGGTTCTGGTGGTTCTGGATGATGTTGAAACGGGTGGCCGTCGGGATGATGACCAGCCACTTGGTGTAGACGAAGATCTCCTTCGCCTTGCCGCCCTCGTTCCGGAGCTTCTTGCCCGGCCAGACCTCGAACACCTTCGGTTCGCCCGCCGGCTGGAACGACACCATGCTCACGCCCTGGCGGGTCAGCTCGCGCGAGGCCGCGACCATTTTCGCCTCCAGCCGGTCCATCCCGCCGAACTGGTGCGCCGTGCGCTCCTTCCACTGCGGGTACATCCGGTCGTAGGCGACGCGGAAGTTCCCCTTCACCACCTCCGCGCCCAACTGGCGCACCGCGGCCACCGCGGAGACCGCCACCTCGGGCGACGGCTGCTCGGCCACCGGTTTTTCCAGGAAAAATCCGCCATCCTGCCCCGGCGCGCATGCCGCGCCCGCCATCCAGATGCCGGTCAAAACCGCCGTCAATCGCCTTGCCATCACTCCACCATCGATGGCCCGCGCCGCTCGCGGCGTCAAGCATGCCGGGAATCCGCTTGGAATTCCCCGCCGTCCTGCTACTCCTCTCGCCCCCATGGCGAAGCAGGCACTCGGCAAAGGACTCGGCGCACTCATCAAGAAACAGCCCGGCGGCAACCCCGCCGCACCGGCCGTTTCCCCCGATGACGCGAAGCGCGTCCGCGACGTCCCGCTCGACCTCGTCGTCCCCTCGCCGCTCCAGCCGCGCACGACCTTCGTCGAGTCGCCGCTCGACGACCTGATGGAGTCGATCCGCCAGCACGGCATCATCCAGCCGCTGATCGTCCGACCGGTGGACGGCAAGCTCGAGCTCATCGCGGGCGAACGCCGCTGGCGCGCGTCGCAGAAGCTCGGCCTGGCCACCGTGCCGGTCATCGAGCGCGAGGCGTCCGACCGCGACGTGCTGGAAATGGCGCTCATCGAGAACCTCCAGCGCGAGGATCTCAACCCGATGGAAGAGGCCGCCGGCTACGTCCGCCTCGCCCGCGAGTTCGCCATGAAGCAGGAGGAAATCGCCGCCCGCGTCGGCAAGTCCCGCGCCAGCGTGGCCAACGCGATGCGACTGCTCGATCTCCATGGCAACGTCCAGCTCCTCGTCGCCCAGGCCCGCCTTTCGGTCGGCCACGCCAAGGCGATCCTTTCGATCAAAGACCACGACGCGCAGCAGCTCGCCGCCGACCAGGTCATCCGCCGCCAGCTGACGGTCCGCGCGACCGAAAAGCTCGCCCAGTCGTTTCTCGCCGACGGTTTCGCCAAGCCGGGCGACGCGAAGAACGGCGGCAGCACCGCCACGCCGCGCGAGGTGGACGCCCACATCCGCGCGCTCGAAAAACGCCTGCGCGATCTTTTCGCCACCCACGTCTCAATCCAGCACTCGGCGAAAAAAGGACAGATCACGCTGGAATACTACGGCAACGACGACCTCCAGCGGATCCTCGAACTGCTCGGTGCGGACGAGGCGTGAGGGTGTTCCGCGCGGCGCTTGAAATCCCGTCGGCGGCGGCCATCCTGCCCGCATGAAAGCCTCGCGCGCGTTGTCCCTGCTTGTCGCCGCCGCCCTAGCGACCGGCGGTTACTGCTGGTGGAAGCAAGCTGCCTCCTCCCCCGCCGGGCTCGGCAAGGTCGCCTACGCCCACACCGCGGAAATCCTGGCCAAGGGCCCTCGCCCCGCCGGATCGCCCGGACTGGACACCGTCCGCACCTATCTGACCGATGAACTGGCGAAAGCCGGCTGGTCGGTGAAAGCGCACACGTTCAAACGCCAGACGCCGGCGGGCGAAATCACCTTCACCAGCCTGCGTGCCCGCTTCACCGGCAAGGCCGGCGGCGACCCGTGGCGGGCGACTCCCGACGGCCTGCTCTGCGCCCACGTCGACTCGAAGCCGATCTCGGGCGAATCGTTTCTCGGTGCCGACGACGCCGCCTCCGCCTGCGGCGCGATCCTCTCGATCGCCCGCTTCCTCGGCGAACAACGGCCCGAACAAGCGGCGAAGCTTGAACTCGTGTTCTTCGACGGCGAGGAGGCCATCGGCCACTCGATCACCACCCTCGACGGCCTCTACGGCAGCCGCGAATACGCCGGCCTCTGGCGGAACCAGGCGAGCAAACCGCGCTTCGGCCTGCTGCTCGACATGATCGGCCACAAGAACCTGCGCGTGCTGCTGCCCGCCGATTCGCCCGCGTTTCTCAAAGCCCACGTCCTCGAAGCCGCCGCCGCGGAAAACGCCGGCAAACACTTCCAGGCATCCGACTACTCGATCATCGACGACCACGTGCCGCTCAACCTCGTCGGCATCCCGACCATCGACCTGATCGGCGACTTCTCGAACTTCGCCTGGTGGCACAACCAGAAGGGCGAGAAAGACGACCTCTCGGTCATCTCCGCGGACTCGCTCGACCTTTCGATCCGCGTGACGCTGCGGACGCTGGACCGGGTGTTGGCTCCAAACACCCAGCCCGACAAATGACCTATGAGCTTATGGAACCGTGATCCCCGCGGCGAAGGTGACCTCACCGATCTCGCCCATCCGTCGGCATCCGGTGACCGGGTGAAAATGAGCCTGCTCGGGTTCGCCTTACCCGTCTGGCTGATCTACCACGGAGTGAACGCTTGGTTGGCTCAACGGGCGTATCTGCCCGGCTCGCGCGGCGGTGAATGTTTGATCGGCGATGCCGCACGGGCGATGGCGGTCGTTTACCTCGGGTTTGCTCTATTCGCCCATGCCCGCTGGTTCTGGGGGGAACTGCCGAACGAATGGTGGTTCGAAAAACTCACCATCGCCGCGGCTATTCTCATCATTGGAGGCATGTTCGCCACCCTCTGTCTCGCCTTGGTCTGAACAAAAAACAACGGCTTGCGGCGAAAGGGCAGTCCTTCCGCGGCAAGCCGTATGAATTTCAGACCAGCACGGCGGCCGGTGTCTACCGGATATTTCAGCCTTCGTGCTCAGCGAGGAAGCGTTCGGCTTCGAGCGCGGCGGCGCAGCCCTGGCCGGCGGCGGTGATCGCCTGGCGGTAGTAGTGGTCGGCCACGTCGCCAGCGGCGAACAGACCGGGCGTCTTGGTCTCGGTCTTGCCGTTCTTCTGAAGGATGTAGCCGTTCTCGTCCTTGTCGACCAAGTCGCCGAGGAACGCGCTGTTCGGCACGTGGCCGATGGCGACGAACACGCACTTCACCTCAAGCTCGGATTTCTCGCCGGTGACGAGGTTTTCCAGCGTCACGGCGCGCACTTCACCGGCGTCGTCGGTGAGATACTCGGCCACGGTGGAGTTCCAGACCGGCTCGATCTTCGTATTGGCCAGGGCGCGCTCGGCCATGATCTTCGACGCGCGCAGCTCCTCGCGGCGGTGGATGAGATAGACCTTGCTGGCGAAACGGGTGAGGAAAGAGGCCTCCTCGCAGGCGCTGTCGCCGCCGCCGATCACGGCCACCGGCACGTCGCGGTAGAACGCGCCGTCGCAGGTCGCGCACGACGTCAGGCCGCGGCCGATGAGCGATTTCTCGTTCGGCAGGCCGAGGTGGCGCGGAGCCGCGCCGGTGGCGACGATGAGGGTCTTGGTCTCGAAAGTTTCCGAACCGCAGTTCAGTTTGAACGAACCGTCGGCCTGGCGCTCGATCGACTCGACGGTCGCCCACGCGACGCGCGCGCCGAATTTCTCCGCCTGCTGCTGCATCTTCATCATCAGCTCCGGGCCCATGATGCCGTCCGGGAAGCCCGGGAAGTTCTCGACCTCGGTGGTCGTCGTGAGCTGGCCGCCCGGCTGGGTGCCGGAAATGAGCAGCGGGGAAAGGTTCGCGCGGGCGGTGTAGATGGCCGCGGTGTAACCCGCGCAACCGGTACCGATGATGATGACGTTTTCCATATAAAGACTCGGGCTGGGCCGGGATGTTGGAGCGGCATCCGCCCGCTGGCAAGGGGGGGAATCGCGATTTCGGATTGGCGATTGCAGATTTCAGATTGGAAGAGCGTGAAGATCTGCTCGGGGAAACGATCTCTTCAAATCCGCAATCCGAAATCCCCAATCCACAATGCTGTCACATCCCCCGCATCGCCTTCTGCTGCTTGATCCACTCGCGGTCGGCGTCGGACAGCCGCCCCTCGGTCGCCTGCGAGCGTAGGCCGTCGGGCTCGACCAGCAGCAGCTTGCCCTCGGAATAGGACAGCAGCTTGGCGAACACCTTGCGGCCAGAGCGGTCCTGCCACTCGCGGTAGCCCTTCTTTTCCAGACCGGCGCGCCACTCGGCGTAGCGTTTGGAAGCCACCACGTCGCCCTGCTTGAGCAGGCCCCAGAAGTAGTCCACCTGGCCGGCGCGGTAGCCGGTGTAGCGACCGATGACCTCACCGCCCGGCGAAAGGATCAACACTGTCGGGTGGCCAGAAACCTTGTAGCGCTTCTCCAACGTCCGCACTTTTTCGCGCAGCGTCGCCTCGCGGGTCGCCACCTCGTCGAGCGACATCTGCGCGTCGCGCTGACGGGTGTTCGAGTCGATCCGCAGGCGGACGAAGCGGTCCTTCGCCCAGACGTCGAATTCGTTTTTGGAAAACAGATCGGCCGAGAGCGACTTGCAGCCCGGGCTGTTCTGGGAGTCGGTGAACCAGACGAGCACCGGCTTGCCCTCGCGCGACGCGCGGCGCATCGCCACGCCGTCGTCCTCCTCCCACGGTCCGCGCTTCGGCGCTTCCAGCACGGCGTTGAGCTCCGGCACGCCCGCCTCCGGATTGTCCGGATCGGTCCACGCGATCTGGTCGTCGGGCGTGATCTGCACCGGCGCGGGGGCCACGTTGCCGCCCGGGACGACCGGCGCGCCGCCGCTCGACGCCCGCATCTGCGGCGGGATGCCGGTGGCGCCGAACGGATGCTCCTGCGGCTTGTTCTTGCCCTTGGTCAATCCGCCGAGCCGGGCACACGACACGACCGACAGGCACACCAGTCCAAGACCACAGAGGCGGAAAATCATCGAGGAAACTGTGGAGCGGCCCGTCGCGCTGCCAAGCGCCAAGTTTCACCGGAACGCGGGCTTTCCCCGCTGGACGTGGATTCTCGAACGCCAAGAAATCCGCTGGAAATGAGTCTCCACCTTTGGGAGTTTCCCTAGACCGATCTTCCGGCGTCCCGCCGCCCGTCCCATGTCCGTCCACTCCGAACCGCCACCCGGCGCGACCCCGATTCCGGAGTCGCTGCGCGCGCAGTTGGCGGACTTCCGGCGGCAGCTCTGGCGGCGCAAGGCCGGCGAAGCCGCGCTCGCCGGCGTGATCGGATTCGCCGTCTCGTTCCTGCTGGTTTACGCGCTCGACCGGCTGTGGCCGACGCCCGCCCTGCTGCGGTTCGCCCTGCTCCTCGCCGGTGCCTCGCTGTCCGCCGTGTTCGCGCCGTATTGGCTGCACCGCTGGCTGTGGCGGCACCGCCGGGACGCCCAGCTCGCGCGCCTGATCGCCCGCCGGTTTCCCGGCCTCGGCGACCGCTTGCTCGGCGTGATCGAACTGCAAAACCAGCGCGAACACGCCGCCACGCTCTCGCCCCGCCTGCGCGCCGCCGCGATGGAGGCCGTCGCCGCCGAGGCCGCCGGGCGCGACCTCGCCGCCGCCCAGCCGCCAGACCACCACCGGAGCCTGCGCTTTGCCGCGTTCGCCTGCCTCGGCGCGGTCGCCGCCGCCCTGATAATCACCCCGCGGGCCGGCAGCAACGCGCTGCGGCGCTGGCTGCTGCCGTTTTCCAACACGCCGCGCTACACCTTCACCCAACTCGATCAACCGCCGGACGAGTTGATCGTGCCCTACGGCGAATCGTTCGGCGTCACGCTCCGCCTCGCCGACGCCAGCGAACGCCGCCCGGCGACCGCCACCGGCCGCTTCGCCCAGCAACCGCCGGTCACCACCGGGCGGGCGGGCGATTCGTTCCGCTTCGAGTTTCCCGGCCAGCAGGAGCCGGGCGTCATCGAGTTCCGCCTCGGCGACGCCCGCCACGCCACCCGCGTCACCCCGGTCCAGCGCCCGGCCATCGAGTCCGCCACCGCCCGCATCCAGCCGCCCGCCTACCTCGGCCTGCCGGAGCAATCCGCCGACCTCTCCAGCGGCCGGCTCACGGTCGTGGAAGGCAGCCGCGTGACGCTTTTTCTGAACTCGTCGCGGCCGCTCCGCGACGCCCGCTTCGGCCCCACCGCCGCCCTGGCGGATGTCAGCGGGGCGATCCCCGCCGGATTCGCCCCGGCCGAGGGCACGCTCACGCCGCATGGACGCGCGCTGGTCACGCCGCCGCTGGAGGTGGGCGCGGCCTCGTTCGAGGTGCCCTTCGCGTGGACCGACGGCCACGGCCTGAGCGGCGGCGATTTCAAACCGCGCGTTCATTCGGTGAAGGACGCCGCGCCGGTCGCCTACCTTCAGGGCATCGACCGGCAGAAGGCCATCCTGCCCGAGGAGACGCTCGATTTCGACCTGCTCGCCGAGGACGACTTCGGCGTGAAAGCCTGCGGGCTCGAGTGGCAGGGCACGCTGACGCGCCCCGGGCCCGACGCGCCTGCCCGTGGCGAACTCACGCTCGCCCGGGGCGGCCCCGGCCAGCGCCGCAGCGGCGGGCCGCTCGCGTTCTCGCCCGGCGCGCTCGGCATCGCGCCGCAGCAGCTCACGCTCCGCGCCTGGGCCGAGGACGATTTTCCCGGCCGCGGCCGGGTGTATTCCGAGCCGGTGACGCTCTATGTGCTGACCCGCGACGAGCACGCTCAGATGCTCAAGAGCCGTTTCGACCGTGCGATCGGCGAGCTGGAGGACCTCGCCCGCCGCGAGCGCAACCACCATGAGGAAAACCAGCGACTGGAGCGACTGGACGGCAACGAGCTGCAAAGCAACGACGCTCGCGACCGCCTCGGCGTCCAGCAGCAGGCGGAAGCCGACAACACCCGCCGCATGGACGATCTCGCCCAGCGGATGGAGCAGCTGCTCCAGGACTCCGCCCGCAACGGCGACATCGACAAAGACACACTCAAAAAAATGGCGCAGACGCTGAAGTCGCTCCAGGAGCTCTCCCGCGACGACCTGCCCGGCATCGACCGCAAGCTCGGCGAGGCGCAGGAACCGACGAACACCCCGGACAAGGCGCGCCAGGATCTGCGCGACGCCGTCGCCGCCCAACAGCAGGCGCTCGAAAAAATGCAGAAGGCGATCGACCAAGCGAACGATGCCAACCGCCGGATGGAAGCCGGCACCTTCGCCAACCGCCTGAAAAAAGCGGCCGCCGAAGAGGAAGGCATCGCTGGCGCGCTGCTCGCCGCCGCCGCCCGCCTCTATGGGCTGCCGCCGTCGGAGCTCGATCCCGCCGACCAGCGGCTCCTCAGCGAAACCGCCCACCAGCAAGCGGACACCGCCTCCGACATCCGCTGGCTGCAGGAGGACCTCGGCCACTACTTCGCCCGCACCGGCGAGGAGACGTTCCAGCGGATTTTCCAGGAAATGCGCGACTCGAAGATCGACCTCGGCCTCGAGGACGTCCGCAACCGGCTGATGCTCAACCACAGCTCCAGCGCCACCGGCGGCATCCCGAACCAAGCCGGCGCCAAGGAGTGGGCGGAAAAACTCGCCGCGTGGGCCAAGCGGCTCGCCGACGAACAGAACGCCGGCGGAGGCGGAGGCGCGGGAGGCGGCGGAGCCAGCGCCGAAGACCAGGATTTCGAGTTCATGCTCCGCGTCATGAAAATGGTCCAGCAGGAGCAGGACCTGCGCTCCCGCACCCGCGCGCTGGAGCAATACCGCCGCACCTTCGAACCCCCGGCCGTTCCATGAACACCCGCCGCTTGCTCATCGCCTGCGCCCTAGTTACCGCTCCCGCGCTGCGGGCGGACGAACCGGACCTCGTCACCCGCACCGCCGAGCACCAGCAGGGCGCGAGCAAGCTCTCGGGCGAGCAGGACGAGCTCGCCGCCGATGTTCAGCAGCTCACCCTCGAACAAACCGTCCCCAAGGTCATCGAGCTTCTCAAGGAGTGCGAGGACCTGATGGGCGAGGCCAGCGAACGCCTCGCCGGCCATGACACCGGCGGCGAAACGCTCGCCGCGCAGACCGAGGTGATCGAAAAAATCCACGCCGCCGCCAAAGCGCGCCAGCAACAGCAGGGCGGCGGCGAAGCCGGCAGCGCCATGATGGACATGCTCGAACGCATGATGGGCAAATCGCCCGACGCCGACCAGGCCGGTCAAAAAGGCAACCAGGCGGGCAACCAAGCCGGCAAGGGCATGACCGGCGGCTCCGACAGCGGCAACACCGCCGCCCAAGGCGGGGCCGACGGCAAGTCCGAGGACCGCCGCGTGCCGAAGGCCGCCGGCACCGCGGGCAAGGGCCTGCCCGAGGAGTTCCGCCAGGCCCTCGACGCCTACAACCGCGGTGCGGAAAAACTCGCGAAATGACCCGTTCCGTCCTTTGATGTCTCCTTGCCGGTGAGATTCCTCCTTCCAGCCCTGACGCTCCTCGCCGCCGCCACCGCGGCCCGCGCGCAGGATTTCGCGCGCCGGGCCGAGGACCCGATCCCCGCCCAGGTCGAGTCGATGTACCAGCGCGGGCTCCAGTATCTCGCCGCCAACCAGAACGCCCAGGGCGGATGGAACGACAGCACCGGCTCCGAACCCGGAGTCGTCGGCCTGTGCGTCGTCGCCTTCCTCGCCCACGGAGAGGACCCGAACCACGGGCCGTTCGCCAAACCGATCCGCAAGGGGCTCGATTTCATTCTCTCCCAGCAAAGCCCCGGCAACGGCTACATCGGCAACAGCATGTACAACCACGGCTTCGCCACGCTCGCCCTGGCCGAGGCCTACGGCGTGGTTGACGATCCGAAGATCGCACCGGCGCTGAAAAAGGCGGTCGAGCTGATCCTCAGCGCCCAGGGCCGCAACCCGCAGCGCGCGTGGCGCTACACGCCGGACAGCCGCGACGCCGACACCACCGTATCCGGCTGCCAGCTCGTCGCCTTGTTCGCCGCCCGCAACGCCGGGCTCGGCGTGCCGGACGAGGCCTTCGGCAAAGGGCTCGCCTACCTGGTGAAATGCCGCGGCGGCGACGGCAGCTACGGCTACACCTCCGCCGGCGGCGGCAAACCGACGCTCACCGCCATCGGCTCGCTCTGCCTCTCGCTGGCGAAGGAAAAGGACTCCGCCGGCTACAAGGCGAGCCTCGATTACCTGAAGAAGAACCTCGATTACCGCGACCGCTACTACCCTTACTACTACGAATACTACATGTCTCAGGCCCTGTTCCACGCCGACGAGGCGGTGTGGCGGGATTGGAACGAGCGCAACATCCGCTACCTCTCCACCGTCCAGGCCCGCGACGGCTCGTGGCCCGGCAGCCAGGGCACCTCGTTCAACACCGCCGGCGCCCTGCTTTCGCTCGCCCTGAACTACCGGTTCCTGCCGATCTACGAGAAATGAAGCGCCGCGTCCTCACCTCCCTCACGCTCGCCGCCCTGCCGTTCCTCGCCGGCGGCGCGCAACCGGCCGCGCTCGATCAGGTCCGCATGATCGAGACCGAGCCCGTCGCCCCCCGCGTCACGGACCCGCCCGCCGCCACGCCGCCGGACCTGCTGCGCTTCACCAATTCCAACCAGCTCGACGGCCACTTCGCCGGACTCAAGCCCGGTCCGCTGGTCCTCTGGCGGCGCGACGACCTCGCCGCCCCCGTCGAATTCAAGACCGACCAAATCCGACAAATCGTCCTCCGCCGCGGCCAGCCGGCGAAACCGCTGCCCGGCCCGTCCTCGGTCGCCCTGGTCAACGGCGACCGTCTGCCCGGCACGCTGGTCGCGCTGGACGCCACGACCGTCACCATCGAGACCGCCTTCGCCGGCAACCTCACCCTGCCGCGTGACGCCGTCGGCATGATCGCCCCGAACCCGACCGGCGGCCGGATTCTCTATGCCGGACCGTTTTCCGACGAAGGCTGGTCGATCACCGGCCAGAAAGAAACGCCGGACGCCGACGCATCCACCCCGGCCGACAAGGGGCCGGCCTGGGTCCATGCCGGCGCCGCCTGGTACAACCGCCCGGACGCCACCGCCCTGCGCCGCGAGGTCGCCATGCCCGACCTGGCGGTCGTCCGGTTCCAGCTCGCCTGGAAAAGCCGCTTGTCGCTGGTGCTCGCGTTCCACGCCGATTTCCAGGCCCCGCGCAAACCGCCCGCCGAAGATGAAAGCAAACTCGTGCAGAACGGAACTCCGGGTTTGCCGCAGTTCTTTGGCAACGCCTACGCGCTCAACCTTTACCCGAACTACGTCATCCTCAACCGCTGCCGGCTGGACGCCGAGGGCCACTCGTCGATCGAACGCGTGCAGGCCGGCGGCACCAACATCCGCCTGCCCGAAACCGGCGAGGCCGCCGTCGAACTGCGCTGCAACCGCCTGACCGGCGAAATTTCGCTCTACCTCAACGACGAGTTCGCGATGCAATGGACCGAGCCCGGCGCCAAGGACGCCCCCGGCTACGCCGGCAAGGGCGGCGGCATCGGTTTCCTCGCCACCGGCACCCAGGTGCGGATTTCCGACCTCCTCGTCGCCGAATGGAACGGCATGCCCGACTCCGCCCGCAGCATGCAGAGCGACGGCCAGGACATCGTGCTGCTGGCCAATGGCACCGACCGCTTCGCCGGCGAGGTCACCGGCTTCGGCCAGGGCGCGCTGAAATTGAAATCCCGCTATGGCGAGTTCCAGTTCCCGCTCGGTGACATCGCCGAGGTCCGCTTCGCCCGCAACCGGCTCGCCAAAACCCCTCCCGCCACCGCCGGCCTCAGCCGCGTCCGCTTCCATCCGCTCGGTTCGCTCAGCGGCACGCTGGAGCCCGGGCGAGACAACCACCTGACCCTCGTCTCGCCGCTCGCCGGCAAACTCGACCTCGACCCCGACTACGCGGTCATGCTCGATTTCCAAAACGCCAACCGCTTTCTGGATGACTGGGATCCGCAGTTCTGAAGCCGCCGTCTGGCTCGCCTGCGCGCTCGCCACCACCGCCGCCGCGGACGAAATCGCGCTCGCCGGAGGCTCCCGCCTCACCGGTTCCGTCACCGCCATCGCGGAAAACGGCTCCGTCACCCTCGACACGCCGCTTTCGCCCGCGCCCGTCACGCTGACCGGCGGCGCGATCCGCATCATTGCCTTCAGCCAGCCGGCCGCCCCCGCCCAGCCCGGCGACACCCGCGTGCGGCTCGTCAACGGCGACGTGCTCCCGGGCGAACTTCGCGCGCTGGACGGCGGCGCGCTCACGCTCGCGACCACCTTCGCGGGAGACGTAACCGTACCCCGCCGCCTTGTCGCCCGGCTCGATCTCGGCGTCGCGCCGAACCGCACGATCTACGACGGCCCCATGAGTTTGGAAGGCTGGGACGCCGACCGCTGGACCTACCGCGACGAGTCCTTCCTCAGCCAGGAAAACGGCGCGCGCATTAGCCGCCGCTTCGACCTCCCCCGCCAGTTCGTCCTGCGCTTCCACCTCAACTGGCGGAACGCCCCGAACCTCCAGGTCGCCTTCGCCGAAAGCGGATCCGGCGAACCCTTGTCGGACGCTTATCTGATCCAGTTCAACCACGCGGGCATCGAGCTCAAGCGCCAGCGCGCAAACACGCCGCGGCCGGTTTCGCTCACCGCCCTGAACCGCCCGCCGGAGCAATTCACCCAGAGCGAGGTCGAGGTGGAAATCCGCGTCGACCGCGCCACGTCCAAGCTCCAGCTGCTGCTCGACGGCCAGCTCGAAGCCCGCATCGACGACCCGACCGGTCCGCCGCCGGCCGGCGACCGCGTTTCGTTCCGCTCGAATCTCGGCGGCGAAGCCACCCACCGGATCACCCGCATCCAGCTGCTGAGTTGGAACGCCGCCGGCGACCGCCACCGGACCGAAGAGCGCGGCGACCCGAAAACCGACGCCCTGATCGACGCCGAGGGCAGCCGCTACAGCGGCGAGCTGGAAACCATCCGCTCCGGTCCGGACGGCCCCGTGCTGCGTTTCAAAAGCCCGCTGTTGGATAAGCCGATGGAAATCCCCGCCGCCGAGGTTTCCACCGTCTTCCTCGCCGCCGACGTGCCGACCGCCGCGGACTCCTCGCCGCTCGTGCTCAAGCTTCAGGGTGCCGGCGAGCTGCGCGCCGAGCGCTGCGTCTTCGCCGGCGACAAGCTCACCGTGCGCCACCCGCTGCTAGGCGATTGGACACTGAAACGCGGCGCCCTGCGCGCCGTCGAACGCCGCGATCCCCCACCCGCAGCCTCACCGAAATGAACGCGCGGTTCCTCACCCTGTTGCTCGCCCTCTCTCCCGTCCTCGCCCGCGCCGAGGACGAGGGCGTGCTCCGTTTCACCAACGAGGACCAGCTCGCCGGCACGCTGGAATCGCTTTCGCCCGAGCTCCTCGTCTGGCGCTCCACACTGCTCGATCACCCGACGCCGTTCCACCTCGACCGCGTGCTCGACCTCACCCGCACGCCGGTCGAACCGCCCGCCCGTGACAGCGGCCACGACGCCGTGCTGAAACTGACCAACGGCGACGAACTGCACGGACAGCTCGCCTCGGTCACCGACCGGACGATCGAGCTCGACACCTGGTACGCCGGAAAGTTGGCGATCCCGCGGCCGATGGTCGCGTCGCTGAAAATCAACCACCTCCCGAAGCTCTACTACCGCGGCCCGGACTCGCTGGACGGCTGGATCGCCTCGGACCGCAACCGCAACGCGTGGACCTACGAGCGCGGCGCCCTCCGCGCCACCGCCGCCGGTGGCATCGCACGCGACCACGTCCTGCCCGCCCGCTGCCGCATCGCGTTCGACCTCGCGTGGCGCTCCGCACCGCGGCTGCGGATCTGCGTGTTCTCGGACACGCCCGCCGGCGATTCGCCCGCCAACGCCTACGAGCTCATGTGGCAGCGGCGCTACATCAACTTCCGCAAACGCTGGACCGAGAAGGGCCGCCCGAACTCCCTCTTCCTGGGCCAGGCGAACATCCCGGAGGGCATGGAGAACGAAAAAGCCCGCGTCGAGCTGCTCTGCGACCGCGACAAGGGCGTTTACAACCTGCTCGTGGACGGCCGTTCCGCCGCCCTCTGGAACGACCCCTCGCCGCAGGCCGGCCGCCCCGGCGGAGCCATCCATTTCATCACCGAGGACTCCACCCCGCTGCGGATCTCGCGCTTGGAAGTCGTCGACTGGGACGGCGTGGTCGAAAACCCGCCCGACGACGAGGATCTCAACGCCCAGGAGGAACGCGAAAAACGCGCCAAGGCCGAGGCCGAAGCGGAGCAGAACGGCGGCCTGATGAAACTGCGCAACGGCGATTCGCTGGCCGGCGAGGTGCGCTCGATCCGCGACGGAGTGATGCGCGTGAAAACCCCCTTCGCCGAAATCGACCTGCCCGTCTCCCGCCTGCGCACGATCCAGCTCAAGCCGGCGGAATACGATGAGGCGAAATGGAACCAAGGCGACATCCGCGGCTGGCTGCCCGACGGCGGCCGCGTCACCTTCCGGCTCGACCAGGCCGCCCCCGGCGCGCTCACCGGCTACAGCCAGAATTTCGGCACCGCCACCTTCCGCAGCGACGCCTTCAGCCGCCTCGATTTCAACCTCTACAACCCCGAGCTCGACTCCCTCCGCGCCGCGAAGGACTGGTGACGGACGTTGTCACGTCCCGACCACCCTTGCCAGCAGCTTGAGGTAGCGACCGCGCGGCACCTCATAGCCACCGAACTGCTTGAGGTGTTCGGTCAGCCACTGCGTGTCGAGCAGTTCGAATTCCTTCTCCCGCAGCCTGTCCACCAGGTGGACGAGCGCGATTTTCGACGCGTCGCGCTTCCGCGAGAACATGCTCTCGCCGAAGAACGCGCGGCCGATCGCCACTCCGTAGAGCCCGCCTTGCAGGCCCTCGCCGTCCCAGCACTCGACCGAATGGGCGAAGCCGAGCCGGTGCAGCTCGCAGTAGCTCTCCAGGATCGAGGCGTCGATCCACGTTTCCTCGCGCGACGCGCAGCCCTGCATCACCTCGCGGAACGCCGTGTTCCACCGCACCTCGAACGGACGCTTGCGCAGCGCGCGCTTCAGCCCGTGTGGGACGTGGAAGCGGTCGTCGAGCGGGATCAAGCCGCGCTTTTCGGGCGAGAACCACGCCAGCCCCTCGTCATCCGCCATCGGAAACACGCCCTGCACGTACGCCCCCAACAGGGTTTCCGGCGGAATGATGGCGTGGGGATCTTCGGACATGGTGGAAACGGATGCGGCCGGACTCCGGAAACCCGGACCCCGGCCGCTCGGAATGAAACGATGAGCGTCGCTTACGGCTTCGCCGGTTTGGCGGGCTTGGCGCCGTTCGCCGGCTTGCTGCCCTCGGGCTTGGCACCGTTCGCCGGGGCGTCGCCGGCCTTGGCTTCCGGCTTCTTGCCGGACTTGATGTCGGCGAGCGTCTTCTGAGCGTCGGCGCGGCCCGCCGGGTCGAGCTGGCCGTCGATCTCCTTGGCCAGTTTCGTGCCGTCCTCCTGGCCGCGCTCGGCGGCGAGAGTCGCCAGCGCCCAAGCCTTCGGCAGGTTCTCCTTGTTGCCGCCCTGCACGATCAGGCGAGCCAGCGCCAGCGTCGCCGGGCCGTGCCCTTGGTTCGCGGCCAGCGCGTAAAGCTGGGCCGCTTGGTTCAGATTCTGGGCCGTGCCGCCGCCGCGCTCGTAGAGAGCGCCCAGGTTGTTCTGGGCCGCGGCGTGGCCGGACTGAGCCGCGCGAGTCAGCCAGGCGACGGCCGCCACGGCGTCGTTCACGCCCATTTTCCCGGAAAGGTAGAACAGCGCGAGTTCGTTCTGCGCCTCGGGCAGACCGCCGTTCGCGGCGGACAACAGGTGACCGTAGCCGCGGCTGAGATCCGGCTTCTCACCCGCGAGGCGGATGACCGCGAGTCTGAAATGCGCCACCGCGCTGTTCGCCGTCGCCGCCTTTTCCAGCAGGCGGATGCCGCGCTCCTGGTCCTTTTCGACGCCCTTGCCGTCGAGATAGGCATCCGCCGCCCGCAGCGTGCAATCGACCTGCCCCGCCTCGTCGCCCTTCTGATACCATTCGAGCGCGGCCTTGGGGTTCTTCTTGAGGTTCTCCTCGAAATCGCCGAGCACGAGGTAGGCCGAGTATTCCTTGGCGTCGATGGCCTTCTTGAGCCACTCGCGGCCTTCCTTCTCGTTGCGCTGCGCTTCCGCGCCGTTGAGCAGGCGGGAGCCGAGCATCACCATCGCGGCGTTGCTGCCGAGGCCGGAAGCCTTGCGGTAGAAGTCGAGCGACTTCTTGAGGTCCTTCTTGTCGGCGAAACCGAACTGCCCTTCGTAAAGACGGCCCAGCAGGAGGATCGAGGGCACGTCGCCCGCATCCGCCGCACGGCCCCACCAGAAGGCCGTCTTGTCGAAATCGCCGTCCTTGTTGAGCAAACCGCGCAGCCACGCCTCGCCCAGAATGCGGCCGGCCACCGCCGGGTCGCTCTTCGCCGCGGTTTCCAACGCCTCGCGGCCCTGGTTGCGCTCGGACTCTTCCTTCGAGGCAAGCAGGATGAACGACAAGCGGTAGGTCGCGTCCTTCTGGCCGGTGGCGGCCGCCTTGCGGTAGTATTCCAGCGCCTTGTCGCGCGAGGCCTCGACGCCCTGGCCGCTCTCGTAGGCGAACCCGAACAGATAGAGCGCGTCGCCGTTGCCTTGCTCGGCGAGCGGTTTGGCCAGCTCGAGCGCCTTGGCATGGCGGCCGGCCTTGAAGGCTTCCAACGCCTCCTTCGCCGGACCTTCCGATTGACCGGCCACCGCGACGGCGGAGGAGGCGTCAATCGGCATCGAAACCGCCGCCATCATCGGCAGCGACGAACCCCAGGAAAGCAACAACGCGACAACAGCGGATTTCATACGCATGACCGCACGCTATGAATATTTTCTTCACGCAGGCAATATCCATCATCACGGAACCGGGCCGCGGGGGGCCTCCGGGAATGAAAAAAGGGAGCCTCGCGGCTCCCTTTTCGACATCAACGTGGTGGGCAGAGCTGGATTCGAACCAGCGTAGGCGTTAGCCAGCAGATTTACAGTCTGCCCCCTTTAGCCACTCGGGCATCTACCCTTTCACCACGGTTGTGTTTCCCGCCTCGCGGCGGGGCCGGATGTTTAGAAGCGACCCTGTTTTTTGGCAAGGGGAAAATCGCCCGAATCGATCGCATTGATGATTTCCGCGCAATTCATCAGGGCATTCGCCTTGTCGGCCGCATCCCAAAACTGTTTTCTTCATGCCGTCATGCCCGTAGCCACTCCCGCTCAATACCGCGCGATGCTCGATGCCGCCCAAAAGGGCGGTTACGCCTACCCCGCGATCAACGTCACCTCGATCACCACGATCAACGGCGCGCTGCGCGCCTTCGCCGAGGCCAAGTCCGACGGCATCATCCAGGTCTCGACCGGCGGCGGCGAATTCGCCTCCGGCACCTCCGTCAAGGACGCCGCCTTCGGCGCCATCGTCCTAGCCGAAGCCTGCCACCGCCTCGCGGAAAAGTACGACGTCCTCGTCGCCCTCCACACCGACCACTGCCACCCGGCCAAGGTCGACGGCTTCCTCCGCCCGCTTCTCCAGGCCTCGCGCGAGCGCATCGCCGCTGGCAAAGGCCCGCTGTTCCAGAGCCACATGTTCGACGGCTCGGTGGTCTCGCTCGAAGAGAACCTCAAGATCTCGAAGGAACTCCTCAAGGAGTGCGCCGAGCTCGACATCATCCTCGAAGTCGAAGCCGGCTGCGTCGGCGGCGAGGAAGACGGCCACGACACCTCCGGCCTGCCGTCCGAAAAGCTCTACACCACCCCTGAGGACATGGTGGAGGTCTACGAGGCGCTCAGCCCGATCGGCCGCTTCCTGTTCGCCGCCACCTTCGGCAACGTCCACGGTGCCTACAAGCCCGGCGCGGTGAAACTCAAGCCCTCGATCCTGCGCGACGGCCAGAAGGCGGTGACCGACAAACACGGCGCCGCCGCCGAGATGGACCTCGTGTTCCACGGCGGTTCCGGCACGTCGGAGAGCGACCTGCGCGAAACCCTCGACTACGGCGTGGTGAAGATGAACATCGACACCGACACCCAGTACGCCTTCACCCGCCCGATCGTGACGCACGTCTGCCAGAACATCGAAGGCGTGCTCAAGATCGACGGCGAGGTCGGCGACAAGAAGACCTACGACCCGCGTTCCTATTTGAAGAAGGCCGAGCTCGGCCTCTGCGAGCGCATGAAGGAAGCCTGCGAGGACCTTCTTTCCGCCGGCAAGACGATCTTCGGCACCGTCTGATCCGATCCGTTTCCGAAAGGCGGGCCCGTTCGCGGGTCCGCCTTTTTGCTTTCTATCCGCCCGGCGCGCCGCTTGCCTTCCTTTCCCACATGGCCGCTACGAAGGATTCCCGGGAACACCCGCTCGCCAACATCCTGATCAACGTCCTGATCCCGGTGCTGGTGCTCAGTTTTCTAAGCAAGGACCCCGCCATCCAGCACCTGCTCGGCAAAGCGGCGCGGCCATGGCATCTCGGCCCGGTCAAGGCGCTGTTCATCGCGCTGGCGCTGCCGCTCGGCTACGGCATCCGCCATTTCCTGCGCACCCGCAAAGGCAACTTCTTCTCCGTGCTCGGGCTGGTCTCGGTGCTCCTCACCGGCGCGCTCACGATCTACCTGTGGAACCCGGACGGCACGGTGAAGCCGGCGGCGGGCCTGTTGTTCGGCCTGAAGGAGGCGGCGATTCCGCTCGCGCTCGGCGCAGCCGTGCTGTTCTCCCAGCGCACCGCCACGCCGTTGCTACGGGTTTTTCTATACAACGACACGCTGTTCGACATCGCCGCGATCGAACGCCACGTCGGCGAACGCGGGCATCAGGACGGCTACCGCTCGCTGCTGCGACGGGCGAACGGACTCTTCGGCGGCTCGTTTTTCCTCAGCGCCGCAATCAACCTCGGTCTCTCGCTGTTCCTGTTCCGCTCATTCCAGACCCAGGCGCCGGACGCCTTGGAGAACTACAACGCGATCGTCGCCAGGATCACCGGCTGGAGCTTCGTCGTCGTGCTCGCTCCGGTGTTCGCGGTGCTGTTCCTCACGCTGCAAAGGCTGGTCGCCGGCCTGCGCGGACTCACCGGCCTGACCGACGAGCAGATCCTGCTGCCGCGGTGAGCGGTCCGGTCGCGAAAAAACCCGCGGCTTCGGTCACGAAGCGGCGGGTTTTTCGATTCGCAGAACCGGGAAGAACGCGGCTCAGTCGACCAAGTTGTCGATCCGCTGCGCGAGCTCGATGTCGAGGTCGGTCACGCCGCCGGCGTCATGGGTGGTCAGCTTCAGCGAAACCTTGGTGTAGCGGATCATGATGTCCGGGTGATGCTGCGCTTCCTCCGCGATCTCGGCGAGATCGTTGACGAAGTCGATCGCATCCATGAATTCCTCGAACTCCACCGAGCGGGTGATCGCCTTCTTTTCGTATTCCCACTCGGGGCACTTCTTCAGGGCGGAGGTCAGATCTTCGGCTTCGAGCAGTTCGGACATGGCGGAAAGGGATGATTTTCGCCGCGACATTGCTGCGTCGCGTTCGAGGTTGGCAAGCTCGTTTCGGACTTCACTCGCCATGCGATCCAAGCCGCCCGCGTTTGCATCGCCCGGGCTCCCATCCTAATTTCATGGCCATGAAGCCGCTAGCCGCTTTCGCATTCGCCCTGCTCGGGCTCGTTTCCTGCGCACCCTCGGGTCCGCAGTCGCGCATCGCCCGCCACCCGGAGGTTTACGCGAGACTCGGTGAACGCGAAAAACAACTCGTCGAACGAGGCGAACTCGCCCGCGGCATGGCCCCAGAAGCGGTCCTGCTGGCCTGGGGCGAACCGGCCCGGCGCTACGAGGGCGAACAGGACGGCAAAGCCTCGGAACGCTGGGACTACATCCACGACGAGCCGCTGGCGTGGGACGGTGCCTACGCCGGCCCCGGCTACGGGGAATTCGGCCCCTACCGCTACCGGTCCTACGGCTTCGGGCTGGGCACCGGCGTCGCCTACGCCCCCGTGCTCCGCGCCCGCGTGATGTTCCTCAACGGCCGTGTCGATTCGTGGGAACGCGGACGCTGAACAAGCGCCGGCTTGCCATCCCGCGCGCCGCCCTGCAACTTACGCACAACTTTTCCGCCCACATGAAACACCTCCGCATCCTCGCCTGCGCCGGCCTCGCCGCCACGGCCGCCCTTTTGTCGTCCTGTGAAACCGGCGGCATGCGCTCGTCCGGCGGCCTCGCCGCCTACCACGCCTACGACCGCCCCGCCAAGCTGCCGAAAAACCCCTCCGCCGTGCGAGTGAAGGTCTCGCTCAGCAAGCAGCGCGTCTACGTCATGGAAGGCAACGACCCGCTGCTCGTGATGCCGGTCTCCGTCGGTGCCCCCGGCACCACCACCCCGTCCGGCAGCTTCACCATCTTCAACAAGGATGAGAAGAAGCGCGCCAACACCCACGGCTACGCATACAACGGCAAGCAGGTGGTGAAAACCATGCTCGCCCAGAAGCCCGCCGGCTGGTCGTTCAAGGGCACGCCGATGCCCTTCTGGTGCGAGTTCAAGCAGGACTACGGCTTCCATACCGGCTGGCTCAAGCACCACCCGTGCACCCACGGCTGTATCCGCATGCACGAAAACCTCGCGCCGAAATTCTACCGCCTTGTGAAAGTCGGCACGCCGGTGAACATCTCCTACTCGCAGCCGGAAGACGCCACCCTCGGCAACATCCCGCTGCCGCCCGACGCCGGCCCGCTGCCGGACTACGACGGTTCGATGTACACCGGCGAAGGCTACTTCAAGCAGCACCGCAACGTGTCCTTCAACTGAGCGTCCGCGCTTAGGACCGGCTTTCATCCCCCGCCTTCCCATCCGGAAGCGGGGGATTTTTTCAGGCAGGGCGCTCGCTCAGCCCGCGCCCTTCACCACCTGGACCGCCCGGACGTAGTCGAGCACCGCTTTTTCATCGGATTTCTCCAGGCCGGCGTGGCCGATCATCTTCGGAAGCGCGTCCTCCCAGTCCTCGATGTCGATCTTCTCCGGCAGCTTGTATTCGTGGCACTCGCCGCACTTCAGCATGTAAACCTCGTGGCCGCGCTGGAGCCGGGCGAGCGGCAGCTGGCTCTTCGCCGCCATCGCCGGCGACGGGTTCGGCACCTCGGAAATCCCCGGCCGTTCGGGCTCCCCGCGCGGAGCGGGTGCCTCGATGTTCTCGACCGGCGCACGCGGGCCCGAGAGCGCGGCACAGCCGGCCAGCCCCAGCGCGAGCGCAGGCAGCGGCGTTTTCCAAAGCAGGCGGATCATGGGGGCCAAACTAGAACGTGCCGTCCTCCCCGCACAACCGCGGAATCATCCGGCCACGCGCTCATGCCGGCGTGAATTCTGCGCATGAATCGGCAATTCCGCGCCGTGGGAACACTTTGACAAATTGGCCGCCCCCCCTAACCTCGCGCGCGGCGGCCCGTTTTCTGCTCTGGTGCCGCTTGATCTCTCCGCGAATTTCCATCGATCGATTCAAGAACATGCACCTTTATCAGGACTATTTGGCAGAAATTGAGGAACGCAAAACCCAAGGTTTGCACCCCAAGCCCATCGACAGTGGCGAACTGGCGGCCGAGATCATCACCCAGATCAAAGACCCCGCCAATGCGCATCGGAAGGAGTCCCTCGATTTCCTGATTTACAACACGCTGCCCGGCACCACCAGCGCGGCCGGTGAGAAGGCCCGCTTCCTTGAGGAAATCATCCTTGGCAAAGCGATTGTGGAAGAAATCTCCACCGCCTTCGCCTTCGAGCTGCTCTCCCACATGAAGGGTGGGGCCTCCATCACCACCCTTCTCAATCTCGCGCTCGGCGAAAACGCAGACATCGCCCGGCAAGCCGCCGAGGTCCTCAAGACCCAAGTCTACCTCTACGACGCCGACACCTCGCGGCTCGAAGCCGCCTACGAGGCCGGCAATCCGATTGCGAAGGACATTCTCGAAAGCTACGCCGCGGCCGAGTTCTTCACCAAGCTCCCGGACGTCCCGGAGGAAATCCAGGTCGTCACCTACATCGCGGCCGAGGGCGACATCTCGACTGACCTGCTTTCCCCCGGCAATCAGGCCCACTCCCGCTCCGACCGCGAGCTGCACGGCAAGTGCATGATCAACGCGGAGGCCCAGGAAACCATCAAGGCCCTGCAGAAGTTACACCCCGACAAGAGCGTCATGCTCATCGCGGAAAAAGGCACCATGGGCGTAGGATCCTCCCGCATGTCCGGCGTCAACAACGTCGCGCTCTGGACCGGCCGACAGGCCAGCCGTTACGTGCCTTTCGTCAACATCTTCCCGATCGTCGCCGGCACCAACGGCATTTCCCCGATTTTCCTCACCACGGTGAGCGTCACCGGCGGCATCGGCCTCGATCTCAAGAACTGGGTCAAAAAGACCGACGCCGAGGGCAAAGTCGTGACGAACGCCAACGGTGACCCGGTCTTGGAGCAGGTTTACTCGGTCGAAACCGGAACCGTCCTCACCATCAACACCAAGGAGAAGAAGCTCTACGGAGACGGCAAGGCACTGGCCGACATTTCCTCCGCCTTCACCCCGCAGAAGCTCGAGTTCATCAAGGCGGGCGGCTCCTACGCCATCGTCTTCGGCAAGAAGCTCCAAACCTTCGCCGCCCAAGCGCTGGGCATCGAAGCGCCCATCGTCTTCGCCCCCGCCAAGGAAGTTTCCCATCCGGGCCAGGGCCTCACCGCGGTCGAAAAAATCTTCAACCGCAACGCCGTCGGCACCACGCCCGGCTTGACCCTGCACGCCGGCTCAGACGTCCGCGTCAAGGTCAACATCGTCGGTTCGCAGGACACCACCGGCCTGATGACCTCGCAGGAGCTTGAGGCCATGGCCGCGACCGTCATCTCGCCCACGGTCGACGCCGCCTACCAGTCCGGCTGCCACACCGCTTCCGTTTGGGACAAAAAGGCCCAGGCCAACATCCCCAAGCTGATGTCCTTCATGCAGCGCTTCGGGCTCATCACCGCCCGCGACCCGAAGGACGGCTACCACGCCATGACCGACGTCATCCACAAGGTCTTGAACGACCTGACCGTGGACGACTGGGACATCATCATCGGCGGCGACTCGCACACCCGCATGTCCAAGGGCATCGCCTTCGGCGCGGACTCCGGCACCGTCGCTCTCGCCCTCGCCACCGGTGAGGCCACCATGCCCATTCCCCAGTCCGTCAAAGTCACCTTCAAGGGCGAACTCAAGCCCTACATGGACTTCCGCGACGTCGTCCACGCCACCCAGGCGCAGATGCTGAAGAAATTCGGCGAGAACGTCTTCCAAGGCCGCGTCATCGAGGTCCACATCGGCACCCTCCCCGCCGACCAGGCCTTCACCTTCACCGACTGGACCGCCGAGATGAAGGCCAAGGCTTCCATCTGCATTTCCCAGCCCGAAACCCTCATCGAATCGCTGGAGATCGCCAAGAGCCGCATCCAGATCATGATCGACAAGGGCATGGACAACGAAAACCAAGTCCTCCAGGGCCTCGTCGACAAAGCCAACAAGCGCATCGCGGAAATCCGGTCCGGCGAAAAACCGCCGCTCGCCCCCGATGCCAACGCCAAGTATCACGCCGAAATGGTCGTCGACCTCGATCTCATCGACGAGCCGATGATCGCCGACCCCGACGTCAACAACGAGGACGTTTCCAAGCGCTACACCCACGACGTCATCCGCGGCCTCTCCTACTACGCGGGCAGCAAAGCGGTCGACCTCGGCTTCGTCGGCTCCTGCATGGTCCACAAGGGCGACCTCAAAATCGTCGCCAAAATGCTCAAGAACCTCGAGCAGGCCCAGGGCAAAGTCGAGTTCCACGCCCCGCTGGTGGTCGCCGCGCCGACCTACAACATCATCGACGAACTCAAGGCCGAAGGCGACTGGGACATCCTCCAGAAGTATTCCGGTTTCGAGTTCGACGACAACGCGCCCAAAACCGCCGCCCGCACCGAGTATCAGAACATGATGTATCTCGAGCGTCCGGGCTGCAACCTCTGCATGGGCAACCAGGAGAAGGCCGAGAAAGGCGACACGGTCATGGCCACCTCGACCCGCCTCTTCCAAGGCCGTGTCGTCGAAGACTCCGACCGGAAAAAGGGCGAGTCCCTCCTCTCCTCCACCCCCGTCGTCGTCCTCTCCGCCATCCTCGGCCGCACGCCGAGCCTGGAGGAATACAAGACCGCCGTCGACGGCGTCGACCTCACCACCTTCGCCCCGCCGGTGAAGGAAATGGTGGCCGCCTCCTGACGGCAGCGCGCGCGGGCCTCAAGTCCGCCCCACGGCACCGGCTCTCGGGTTTTCGGACCTGAGAGCCGTTCCTGTTATTGGGGATGCCTCTGGAAGTTTCATGACTATCGTTGTATCGATAGTCTCATATGGACACTCTCAGGACGTTCAAAACCGGCTCGGGGGCCGAAGGCAAATTCCACTCCCTGCCCGCGCTCGCCGAACAGGGCTTCCCGCACCTCTCCAAACTGCCGGTGTCGATCCGGATCGTGCTGGAATCCGTGCTGCGCTGCGTGGACGGACGCAAGGTGAGCGTCGAGGACGTCCGCAACCTCGCCAATTACAACGCGAAGCACCCGGGCGAATACGAAATCCCCTTCACCGTCGCCCGCATCGTCCTTCAGGACTTCACCGGCGTGCCGCTCCTCGTCGACGTCGCCGCGATGCGTGACGCCGCCGTGAAGCGCGGCGCGGCCCCGGAAAAAATCGAACCGCTGGTGCCCGTCGACCTCGTCGTCGACCACTCGGTGCAGGTCGACTTCGCCGGCTCCCAGGCCGCGCTCGACCGCAACATGGCGATCGAGTTCATCCGCAACCGCGAGCGCTACGAATTCCTCAAGTGGGGCCAGCAGGCCTTCGAGACCTTCTCCGTAGTCCCGCCCGGTATCGGCATCGTCCACCAGGTGAACCTCGAGTTCCTCGCCAAGGGCGTGCTCGAGAAAAACGGCGTCTATTACCCGGACACCCTCGTCGGCACCGATTCCCACACCACCATGATCAACGGCCTCGGCGTCGTCGGCTGGGGCGTCGGCGGCATCGAGGCGGAAGCCGGCATGCTCGGCCAGCCGGTCACCTTCCTCGTGCCGGAAGTCGTCGGCGTCTACCTCCACGGCGAACTCAAGGAAGGCGTCACCGCCACTGACCTCACGCTCCGCATCACGGAAATCCTCCGCAAGCATGGCGTCGTCGGCAAGTTCGTCGAATTCCACGGCCCCGGCGCCGCGGCGCTCAGCCTGCCCGACCGCGCGACCATCGCCAACATGGCGCCCGAATACGGCGCGACCATGGGCTTCTTCCCGGTCGACAGCGAAACCATCGCCTACCTCCGCGGCACCGGCCGCAGCGAGGAGCTCTGCGCCACGGTCGAAAACTACTACAAGGCCCAGGGCCTCTTCGGCATTCCGAACAAGGGCCAGTGCGAATACACCGACCTGCTCGAACTCGACCTCGCCAGCATCGTCCCGGCCGTCGCCGGCCCGAAGCGCCCGCAGGACCGCATCGACGTCCCGGCGCTCCGCGACAAGTTCAACGCCCTCTTCACCGAGCCCTCCGCCAAGGGTGGCTTCGGCCTGCCCGCCACCGAACGCGAACGCCGTGTGAAACTCACGATGCGGGAAAAAGCCGGCGTATCCGTCGATTCGTTGCTTTCCACCGACTCCAAGCACGAGGCCTTCGAAGGCCGCGAGCGGAACGAAGTCGAAATGGTCTCCAACCGCCCGTCCCCGGATGAGGTGTCGAACGAAGACGTCTTCGCCGACGGCCCGCGCGACCTCGTGCTCGGCCACGGCTCCATCCTGATCGCCGCGATCACCTCCTGCACCAACACCAGCAACCCGAGCGTCATGATCGCCGCCGGCCTGGTCGCCAAGAAGGCGAACGCCCTCGGCCTGACCATCGCCCCGTACGTGAAGACCTCGCTCGCCCCCGGTTCGCGCGTCGTCACCGAATACTTCGAAGCCACCGGCCTGCAGAAAGAACTCGACCAACTCGGCTTCCAGACCGTCGGCTACGGCTGCACCACCTGCATCGGCAACTCCGGCCCGCTCCATCCGGCGATCGAAGTCGCGATCAAAGAAGGCGATCTCGTCTGCGCCTCCGTCCTCTCCGGCAACCGCAACTTCGAAGCCCGCGTCCACGGTTCGATCAAGGCGAACTTCCTGATGAGCCCGCCGCTCGTCGTCGCCTACGCCCTTGCCGGCCGCGTCGACCTCGACCTCACCACCGAGCCGCTCGGCAACGACAAGGACGGCAACCCGGTCTTCCTCAAGGACCTCTGGCCGACCCACGCCGAAGTGAAGGCGCAGCTCGCCGCCGCCCTCAAGCCGGCCGTTTACCAGAAGCTCTACGGCAACCTCGACACCGCCAACCCGAAGTGGGCCGAAATCTCCGGCACCACCGGCGCGACCTACGCGTGGGACGAGAAATCGACCTACATCCAGTCGCCGCCGTTCTTCGACGGTGCCGCGACCACCGTCGGCGACATCCTCGCCGCCCGCCCGCTCGGCATCTTCGGCGACTCGGTCACGACCGACCACATCTCGCCCGCCGGCTCGATCAAGCCGACCTCCCCGGCCGGCCGTTACCTGATCGAGAACGGCGTCCCGAAAGCCGAGTTCAACTCCTACGGCGCGCGTCGTGGCAACGACCGCGTGATGACCCGCGGCACCTTCGCCAACGTCCGCATCAAGAACCTCATGGTTACCGGCGTCGAAGGCGGCTACACGCTCTATTTCGGCGACCGTGACGTTTCCGCCCCGGACACCTCGATCTCGCTGCCCGCCGGCAAGCCGACCTTCATCTACGACGCCTCCATCGCCTACCAGGCCGACGGCACCAACCTCGTCGTCATCGGCGGCGAGGACTACGGCATGGGCTCCAGCCGCGACTGGGCCGCGAAGGGTTCCCGCCTGCTCGGCGTGAAGGCCGTCGTCACCAAGTCGTTCGAGCGCATCCACCGTTCCAACCTCATCGGCATGGGCGTGCTGCCGCTCAACTTCGTCGACAAGGCCGACTACGACCGCGTCAAGGACCTCCAGGACGTCACCTTCGACATCACCGGCCTCACCGGCGAACTGAAGCCGATGCAGACCGCCACCCTCGTCGTCCATCCGCGGGGCGGCGCGTCCTTCGAGATCCCGCTCAAGGTCCGACTCGATACACCGGCCGAAGTCGATTACTACCTCGCCGGCGGCATCCTGCCCTACGTCCTCGACCAGATCCTCGAAGCCTGACCCGGGACCGCGAGCCGCCGAAGCTCGCCTCTTCTTCACTCAAAAGCCGCTTTCCGAATGGCGAGCGGCTTTTTTAGATTCCCAACATTCCGAATGAAGCTCTGCCGAAATCTCCTATATGGATTTGCCTTCCTGCTCGGCTGGCTGTGTTTTCTCCATTTCGCACTGGCACTGCTCGCCGCATTGGCGGATTCCGGCACCACCACGCTCCTCCTGCTTTCCCCTCTGCTGATCGGCTTGCTCCTCGCCTTGGTCACGGCCCGCTCTCTTGCCGCCAAGCAGTGGCAAAAAGGCCCGGCATTTCTGCTCGCCGCCGCGACCTTCGCGCGCCTGTCGCTCGCCCTTGGAAATGAGATCGACCTGCTGCAACACCGGGCGAATTCATGGTTCGACGTTGCCCTTGGCCTCGCCGTCCATCTACTCTGGATCTGCCTGATCTGGCTGTTGTCGGCCGTCGTTTACCGCAGCGCCGACCGAATCTTCGCCGCCATCGGCCGTGCTCTGTCGCAGCGCTTCCGCTTCAAAACAGCCGGCCAAGTCCGCCGGAGTTAACCTCTCTCCTCACCCGCCTTCTCACCCCGGCCCGAAGTCCGGCAGCGGGTGCCAAGTCTGCTGCGCACCCTCGGTCGGCGGTGCCTGGCGGCGCTTCACCTCTTCGGCGAGGTCCCGCAGGTGGCGCTTGGCCTCGAATTTCAAGTAGACCGCGGCGAGCGGCTCCATCACCGGCCGCAGCCATTCCGGTTTGGTGTGGAAGTTCGCCGAAAACGTCGCCACCGACCCGGTTGGCGTGTCCTTGTGCCGCGTGCAGCTGCCATAGGAATCGAGCAAGGGCGGATGGTTCACCATTTTCAGGGCCACCAGTTCGCCCGGATGCACGGTGACGCATTCCTCTTCCAAGGCGATCATGCCGAGCGGCAGCGTGGTCCGGCTCTGGCGGATCGCCCCGAGCTCGGGGCGCAGGTGCCCGCCAGTCAACCGCGCCTCGCTCACCGCGGGATCCCATTCCTGCCGGTGCTCGTAGTCATGGAGCACATCGAATACCTCACAGGCCGGAGCGGGCATTTCCAAGCTGACCGAAACGTGCGACATGGCGGGCTTTCATACAAACTGGACCCGATTTTCCGCGATGCAAGGGGAGGAATCGGCCCGCCTCTGAAATTTGAGATCTCAAATTTGAGATCTCAAATCCTCCTTTTGGCGGCGGAAAAAACCTGCATCTTGCCCGTCCCATGCCCGGCGAAACCCGCCCCATCCTCCGCCTCGCGCTGCCGTTGATCATCGGTCAACTCGGCCAGATGCTGCTCGGCGTGGCCGACACCGTGATCGTCGCCCGTGTCGGCGTGCTGGAGCTCGCCGCGCTGACCTTCGCCAACGTCCTGTTCCACGTCCCGTTCGTCTTCGGCATCGGCGTGCTGACCTGCGTCTCGGTGCGCACGGCGAACGCGCGCGGTGCCGACGATCAGGTCGCCGCCCGGCGGTCGTGCCGCAATGGCCTGTGGCTGGCGCTCGCCCTTGGCACGCTGCTGTTCGCCCTGATGGCGGCGCTGGCGCCGAGGCTCGCGTGGTTCGGCCAGCCGGCCGACGTCACCGCCCGCGCGCCGGAATTCTACCTGCTGCTGATGGCCTCGCTGGTGCCGGCGCTCGCCGGGATCGCCTTGAAAAACCACGGCGACGCGCTGAACCGGCCGTGGCCGCCGTTCTGGATTTTCCTCGGCGGCGTGGCGCTCAACGTCGCACTGGCGGTCGGACTTGTGTTCGGCAAGGCCGGCCTGCCCGCGCTCGGGCTGGAAGGTGCCGGCTGGGCGACCCTGATCGCCCGCTGGGCGATCGTCGGCGCGATGTTGCTGTGGATGAACGGCAGCGGCGCGCTCACCGGCTGGGTGCCGCGGCGCTGGTTCGCCCTGCCGGATTTCGCGGGCTTGAAGCACCTGCTCGCCATCGGCCTGCCCGCCAGCCTGCAAATGCTGTGCGAGGTCGGCGCGTTCACCGGTGCCGGCCTGCTCGTCGGCCGCTTCGGCACGAGTTCGCTCGCCGCGCACCAGATCGCCCTGACCTGCGCCGCCACCGCTTTCATGGTACCGCTCGGACTTTCGATGGCGCTGACGGTGCGCATCGGCGAGGCCTTCGGCGCGGGCGAAACGGCGCGGCTGCGACCGATCGCCCGGAGCGGCTGGGGGCTGGCGCTCGTTTTCACCCTGCTCAGCGGCGGCACGTTCTTGGCCGCGGGCGAGGCGTTCGCCCGCATCTTCGTCGCAGACCCGGAGGTGATCCGCCTCGCCGCCTCGCTGCTGGTCATCGTCGGCGTGTTCCAGATATTCGACGGCATCCAGGTGGTTTCGGCCGCGATGCTGCGCGGCCTGCACGACGTCCGCCTGCCCGCCGTGTTCGGCTTCGTTTCCTACTGGCTGATCGGCCTGCCGGTCGCCGCCGGCCTCGCCTTCACCGGCCACCTCGGCCCGTGCGGCGTGTGGTGGGGGCTGGCCGCCGGTCTCGCCGCCGCCGCATCCGTGCTCACCCCGCGGCTGTGGCGGGCGACGGGGAAAAAGATCTAAATCCCAAATCCTGAATTCACAACGAAGAGTCGGATGCGTTGCGTCCCGCTCGATTCAGGGCTGAAAATCCCCCGCCCTCCGCTCGGGCCCGGGCGGGCCGGATCCCGCCGCCTGAGCGCATCCCCGTTTGACCGGTGGCAAGGTTGCGGGCAGCTTGTCCGAACCCATGTCCGTGCTCGCCCGCGTCTTCCGCCTCGCCCTTCTGTTCCCCAGGCGGGCCGTCGTTTCGCTGCTGATGGCCGTCGCCTGCACGCTGCTGGTGCTCGTGCTGCCGACCGTCACGAAGGTGCTGATCGACGAGGTGATCGGGCAAAAGCGGCAGGACCTGCTGGTGTCCACCGCGCTACTCGGCGTGGGCGCGATTTCCCTCCGTCAGCTGCTTTTCACGCTCCGCACCTACGGCAACAACGCGCTCGAACAACGGCTCATCCACCACCTGCGGCTCACGCTCTACAACAAGCTCCAGCGGCTGCCGATCAAGTGGTTCGACCGCAACGCGTCGGGCGAAATCATGTCGCGCGTGGCCAACGACGTACCCGCGACCGACCGGGTGATCGTCGAAACCATCGACCAGACGATCCCCGCCATCCTCCAGTTCCTCGTCATTGCCTCTTGGATGTGCTGGCAAAGCTGGCAGCTCACGCTCGTCACGCTCGCGCCGCTGCCGCTCATCGGCCTGATCACCGGCCTGTATTCGAAGTTCGCCGAACCGCGCTGGCGCGAATCATCCGAAGCCTCCGCCGCGCTCAACTCGCTGCTCCACGACAACCTCGCCGGCATCCGCCAGATCAAGGCCTACACGGTGGAGCCGGAGGCGCTCGACCGCTTCGACACGGCCAGCCGCCGCGCCGGCGAGAAGCACATGCGCGTGATGAAGGGCCAGGCCATCGTCTGGCCGGGCGTCTCGCTGCTCGCCGAATCCGGCATCATCCTGATGCTCGCCTGCGGCGCGTGGTGGGTCATCCACGGCGAAATGTCCGCCGGCACGCCGATGGCGTTCCTCGTGTCCTGGGGTTTCCTGTTCGACCCGATCTCCCGCATCAACAACCTGACGCAGCTCTACGTCGGCGGCAAGGTGGCGGCACAGCGCGTCTTCGACATCCTCGACCTGTCCGACGAACCGCACCTGACCGATGGCGAGCGGCCCGCCGAGTTCCACGGCCACGTCGTCTTCGAAAACGTCGGTTTCCACTACGATCCCGATTCGCCCGCGGTCGATGGCATCTCGCTCGAAGCGCAGCCCGGCCAAACCGTCGCGCTGGTCGGAGCGACCGGCGCGGGCAAATCGACGATCCTCAACCTGCTCACGCGCTTCTACGAAGCCGACCGCGGCGTCATCCGATTCGACGGCCGCGACATCGGCACCCTCTCGAAGGAATGGCTGCGCGACCAGACCGGCTACGTCACGCAGGAGAGCTTCCTGTTCAACACCACGCTGCGCGAAAACCTCCGGCTCGCGAAGCCGGACGCGACCGACGGCGAGCTGTGGCGGGCGCTCGAAGCCGCCAACGCCGCGGAATTCGTCCGTCACCTGCCCGACGGGCTCGACACGGTCGCGGGCGAACGCGGGGTGCGTTTTTCCGGCGGCGAAAAGCAACGACTGTCGATCGCCCGTGCGCTGCTGAAAAACCCGCCGCTGCTGCTGCTCGACGAAGCCACCAGCGCGCTCGACAACCGGACGGAGCGCCTCGTCCAGCAGGCGCTCGAACGCCTGCGCAGCGAGCGGACGTGCTTCGTCATCGCCCACCGGCTTTCCACCGTCGAACAGGCCGACCTCATCTGTGTCATCGAAAAAGGCCGGATCGTCGAGCAGGGCGACCACGCCACGCTGCTCGCCCGCAACGGCGCGTATGCGCGGTTGTGCGAGGCCTCCATTCGCGGTTAAACTGGCACCACTCCTTTGCCCGTATGGAAACCGTCGTCCACCTCCCCGAATCCGAAGACCCCTGCACGATCCGCGAAGTGCTCGACGCCCTGCGCAGGCAGAAGCTAGAGCCCCGGCACGAGGCGAAGAACTGGGGCGATTGGATCCACCTCGAAGGCAGCCGCACCGTCATCAGCATCGAGTCGATGCGCGGGCTGACGCGCTCCGCCACCATCGAGCACGCCGAGGACGACGCGCACGATCCTTCGGCGGCCATCCTCCGCGCCTTCGGCAAGCTCGGCTGGTACGGCATGGACGAGGACGGCGAGTATCCGCTCGCCTGAGTCCGCGCTCACATACTTGTCAGCTCGACCCGCTTCGAGTACTCGAACGAGTTCTGACCGAAGAATTTCGCGCGCGCTTCATCGCTGTTGAAGCTGCGGCTGCGCAGCTGCTCCAGGCCGAAATCGCTCAGCACGGTTAGCGAGATTTGCACGCCGGTGAGGCGACCCGCCTTGATCTGGTCCGCCGTCGCCCCGCCGCCGACATACGGCGTTACGATGCCGGTTCCCAAGAGCCGGAAGCTCTGGGTGTGGCTTGACGCCGGAGACATCACGACGGGCACCGTCAGCTTGGTCGTCGTGCCACCCATGGTCTGCGTTACCTCGACGAAGAACGTTACCGTGAACTGGTAGACGTTTTCGCAGACGAAGTTCTCGGGCTCCTTCGTGACGTTGCTGGCATAGGAACCGAACGCCGTTTTCAGATCGGTCTGCCCGAGCAGGGTATTGAAGGAATCCTTGGGATCGACCAGCTTGCGGTACAGGGCGAACGTGCCGTAGTTGCTATTGGAGCTGGTGGTCAGCGGATCCTGGAACGCCAGCTGGTATGACGCGCAGGACACGTCGCCGCCCAGATCCGTGCTGGTGCCAATCTGCCCCTTGTAGCGGTCCGTCGCCGCGGTGAAGAAAATCAGGTTCAGCGCGTTGGTGCTGGCCTCCTTGATTTTACCGGACTGGGCCGCGCCGGGCATCGCGCTCGGCGTGTCGGCATAGAGCCATTCGAAGCTGTTGCCCTTGCGCACCACCATCGACTCGAAGTCGCGGGCTAGGCTGTCGAGCATCGCCTTGCCCTGGCGCGCGGCGCGCACCTCCGCGCGGGAGCGCTTCCAGGCGTCGATCGCCACCGAGGTGATTCCGACCAGCACCGTGATGATGATGGTCGTCACCGCCATAGCCACGATCAGCTCAACCAGGGTGAAGCCCCGTTTCAAAGGCCGTTGGAAATGGGTTTTCATGGGTTCGCGGCAAAAATGGACATCAGCGGCTCACCGCCAGATTGCGGGTGAACATCGGAGTGGACTGGAACTGCTTCGCGGGATCGAACGCGCCGCCCTGTTTGAGATAGGCCGGCGAGGTGGTGACAACCTCGAAGAAATCCGCCGCGAACGAGATGACCGCCTCGGGGTAGGCGTCGGAGGAGGACACCGTGGAACCCCCTTTCGGATCGACGATCTGCCCGGCGGTACCCGGCTTGAGCGCCCCACTGTTGAAAATCAGCTGCGTGGCCTTCACCGCGAACACGCGCCCTTCGAGCGCCTTCAGATCCGCCTCGAAAAGCGCATCGTCGCGCCGCCGCACCATCGTCTGCACGATGTAATCCTTGCCCGAAACGCCGTCCGACGCCGTGTAGGGCTCCATCGTCCCATCCGTGCGCGCCTTGGAGGCATCCGGATTACCTCGATATTGATACACGAACAGCGTGCCGTTCGTTTGGACGGCTTCCTTGATCCAGATGAAGCCCTTGTCGAAGCCGCTGCTCGGGCTTTGCCCGCTGCGCAGCGTCTGCAGCTCGCGTTCGAGCGTCGAGGCGAGGCGGTCGGCCTCCTGGCTGCTGAGCGTCTTGCGGATCCCTGTGGCGGCCGGACCGAAGACGGCGAGGAAGGCGGTGAGCAGCACGGCGAGCACACCGATGGCGATGACGGTTTCCATCAACGAGAAACCGCGGGCGCGGGAACGGGCGGAAGTCATAGCTTTTTAGAACGTGGAGATGCTGGAGGGCAGATCGAGATGGTCCGGGCTGCGGAAGGCCGAAGTGCGTCCGTTGCGCCACACGACGAAGCCGCCGAAATCGCGCTTGGCGCTGCCGGTGACGCGCGGGTCTTGGCCGAGCGGGCGAGCACCGGCACCGATCACGAAGCTCGCGCCGGGCGTGGAGCAGATGCCCTCCTTATTGAACTCGTAATAGAGGTATTCCCCGGCGAAGTTTTTCTTCACGGTAGCGCTGGCGGTCAACTGCATGCTATCGAGCTGGCCACCGGCGGTCTGGTCCTTCTTGCTGAGCGTCTGGCTGAAATAAACCCCGTCGGACAAGTTCACGCCGCGGCTCGTCAGCACCCAGTTCGAGGTGGGCGCGCCGCTGTTGTCCAACTCTTGATAAACCACCAGCATGCGCCGCAGATAGTTCGCATCACCCTTGTCGTTGATGTCCACCAGCACCCGGGCGGTCGTGCCTTTACCCACGGCGGTCAAGCGGGCCTCCTCGAACAAGCTCTCGGCGTTCGCCACACCGTTCGCCACACCCTTGCCGCCGGTCAAATTCCCGATCCCCACCGCCCCGATGGTCAGCATGATGGAGACGATGAGGACGACTGTCAGCATTTCCACCAGCGTGAATCCGGCGAAATTCTGCAGGCGTCCCCAAGCATTGGGTTTTTGGGACACTTTCATGGTGTGTGGGAACAAATGGAATAGGGCTTGCCGGGTGGCAAGCCCTTAATGTCATTACATCGCAGCTACGCGGAACACCGCGATTCAGGCCTTGAAACGCCCCGCATTCGGGCCGCTCATCCATGCCCAGGCCGAGCTCACCATGTCGCGAACGTCCTTGTGCTGGGCCTCCCAGCCGAGCAACTGCTTGGCGCGGGAAGGCTCGGCCACCAGCATGTCCGGATCACCCGCGCGGCGGGGCCCATAGCTGACCGGCACGGTTTTGCCGGTGACTTCTTCCACCGCGTCGATGATTTGACGCACCGAAACGCCGACGCCGGTCCCGAGGTTGCACTGCACCGATTCGCCACCAGCGACGAGGTGGTCGAGCGCCTTGCCATGCGCGGCGGCGAGGTCGTCGACGTGAATATAGTCGCGAATGCAGGTGCCGTCGGGAGTGTTGTAATCGGTGCCGAACACCTCGATCTTTTCGATCTCACCAGTGATCGCCATCAGCACGCGGGGGATCAGGTGGGATTCCGGATTGTGGTCCTCGCCAATCTTGCCGTCGGCGGAAGAGCCGCTGGCGTTGAAATAACGCAGGCAGGCGCTGCGCAGGCCCCAGGCGTGACCGCAGTCGGCGAGCACCCACTCGAGCATCAGCTTGCTGCGGCCGTATGGGTTGATCGGATTCTGCGGGTTGGTTTCCACCAACGGCAGGGCTTCCGGCACGCCGTAGGTCGCGCAGGTCGAGGAAAAGACGAACACCTTGCAGCCGAATTCCTGCATCGCTTCGAGCAGCACGAGCGGCTCCGCCGTGTTGTTGCGGTAATACTTCAACGGATCGGTCACCGATTCGCCGACGTAGGTGTAGGCCGCGAAGTGCACCACGGCGCCGAACTGGTGCTTGGCGAAAAGGCCGCGGATCAGCTCGCGATCGCCGACATCCCCGATCACCAGCTCGACCGATTCATCAACGATCGCGTCGCGGTGGCCGTAGACGAGATTGTCGAGCACCACGATTTTGCGGCCTTGCGAAGCGAGAAGACGGACGGTGTGGGAGCCGATGTAGCCGGCGCCTCCGGTGACGAGAATGGGAGCGGACATGATGATGGGCGGAAAATGCCTTGCAAAGAAACGAAAGCTCCGCCCCCGCTGTCAACCCGAGCCACACACCCACTTGGAAACTTCCTTGAATAGAACCGGGCCGGATGTCGTCTTTCGGGCATGAAGACGAAGCTCTTTCGTTGGACGACCGCCCTGCTGGCCCTGGCCGGCGCAGGTCCGCTCACCTCGTGCGTGTACGACCCCTACTATTACGGTGGAGGAGGCTACGGCGGCTACGGCCCCTCGGTCCGCACCACCTTGGTGGTCACCAGTGACAGCCGCTGGGGTTACGACAGCACCCGCTATTGCTACTACGACTACCACCGCCGCTGCTACTACGACCCCTACCTGCACGGCTACTACCCGGTCGGCTACCTCCCGCCGCTGATTTACGGCGCGCCGCACCCCTACGGCTGGTATCCGGGCCACGGTGCCTGCCCGCCGCCGCGCAACGTCTACAGCGGCTACCTCACGAACTACCGCAACCGCGCCGAGCTCCTCCGCGAACGCAACTATGCCTGGGCCAGCTCCATCCGCGAACGCCGACAGGACAACTTGGAGCGTATCCGGGACAATCGCGATGCGAACCGCGAAGAAAATCGCGAGCGCCGGCAGGACACGCTGGACGCCTGGCGCGAAAACCATACCGAAAATCAAGCCCGTCGTCAGGAAACAATCGCCGGCTGGCAGGAACACCGCGAGGCAAGCCGTGAACGCCGCCAGAACACCCTCGAGACCTGGCGTGATAACCGCGACGACAAACGCGACGCCCGCCAGCAAGCCTATGCCGACCGCATGACGCAGTATCGCGAAAAGCAGGCGGAGAAAAAGGAAGCCCGGCAGGACAAACGCGAGCAGCGCCAGGAAAACCGCTGAGACCCCATCCCATCCGCCTTCTCCGCAACCAGCGGGGACGGCGGACCCTAATCATCAAAAAAGGCCGCGGATCGCTCCGCGGCCTTTCTTTTAAAATCGGTCACTCCACCACCCGGGCGCGCGGCTCGCGCTTGATGGCGTCGTCGCCTCCCGCGCAGGTGACGAACGGCCCGCCTTCGAGCGGCGCGACGCCGGTGAAGGCCACATCAGGCATGTCCGAGGGACGGCCGGCCAGCGGGAAATCCTTGCGCAACGGGTAGAACGGGTAGCCCTCCCACATCAGGATGCGCTTCAGGTTCGGGTGACCGGCGAAGCGGATGCCCATCATGTCGTAAACCTCGCGCTCGTGCCAATCGGCACCCGCCCAGAGGTCGGTCGCGGTCGGCACTTCCTCGTCCTCGCCCACCGGCGCTTTCACGCGCAGGTGCTTGGAATCGTTCACCGGCGCCAGCTCGTAGACCATTTCGAAGCGCGGATCGGCGCCGAAGTGGTCAAGGCTCGAAATATCGATCACCATTTCGAAGCCGAGCTCGTTCTTCGCGAAGGCCAGCACGTCGTGCAGCGCGGCCAGCTCGACCGTCACCGTGTGCTCGCCGCGGAACTCGGCGCTCGCCTTCACCTGCGCGCCGAACTTCTCGCGCACCTTGATCACATCTTCAGCGGACATCGGTCTCGATCAGGCAAGTTCTTCCAAAAACGTCTTCTTCTGATCGGCGAGCGAAGATTCGCCCTCGATCTTCTTCTGAAGCTTCATCAGGCCCTCGATCAGCGCCTCGGGGCGCGGCGGGCAGCCGGAAATGTAAACGTCCACCGGCAGCAGGCGGTCGATCCCCTGGAGCACGGCGTAGCTGCGATACATGCCGCCGCTCGACGCGCAGGCACCCATCGCGATGCACCATTTCGGCTCCGGCATCTGGTCCCAGATGCGCTTCACCGCCAGCGCCATCTTGTAGGTCACGGTGCCGGACACGATCATCACGTCGGCCTGGCGCGGCGAAAAGCGCATCACTTCCGCGCCGAAACGGCTCAAGTCGAAGCGGCTGCACGCGGCGGCCATCATCTCGATCGCGCAGCAGGCGAGACCCATCGGCATCGGCCACATCGAGTTCTTGCGCATCCAGTTGATCGCCGCATCGACGCGCGTGAAAATCACGTTACCTTCGATCTTCGAATCGTAGGCGGCATGAACGGCTTGGGAAGAATCGCTGACCATGGTGGGGCGGGCGCACCTTGCCGCCCCGCAACGTCCGCCTCAAGCCGTTTGTGAAAGATTTCACCATGATCGCCGCCGAACCGGCCGGCCCCGCGTCTTGCCGCTGGACTCCCGCGCCCGGATTCACAAGGCTCCGCCCGCGCATGAACCGCATCGACGCCGCCTTCGCCCGCCTCCGTTCCGAGGGGAAAAAAGCCTTCGTCGCCTACGTGGCGGCCGGCGACCCGGATTTCGACCGCTCGCTGGAAACCCTCCGGGCGCTCGCCGACGCCGGAGCCGATATCCTGGAGCTCGGCCTGCCGTTCTCCGACCCGCTCGCCGACGGCATCGTCAACCAGATGGCCGCCGACCGCGCCCTCAAGGCCGGCATGACCACCGCGCGCTCGCTGGAGCTGATCCGCCGCTTCCGCGAAACCCACCAGACCCCGATCGTCCTTTTCACCTACCTCAACCCGGTCTTCACCTACGGCTACGAAGCGTTCCACCGGGACGCCGCCTCCGCCGGGGCCGACGGCATCCTGCTACTCGACCTGCCGCCGGACGAAGCCGCGCAGAGCACCGAGTTCGCCCGCGGTGAAGGCCTGAAGCACATCCGCCTGATCGCCCCGACCACCCCCGCCGACCGCGTGGAAATGCTGGCGAAAAGCGCCGAGGGCTTCATCTACGCGCTCTCCCGCACTGGCGTCACCGGCGCGCACGGCGCCCCGTCCGCCAACATCGCCGCCCAGGTCGCCGCGATCCAGGCGCACACCGACACCCCGGTCTGCGTCGGATTCGGCATCACCACGCCCGACCAGGCCAAAATGGTTGCGGAAGCCGCGGACGGCGTGATCGTGGGCTCGGCCATCGTGAAGCAGGTCGAGCTGAATGCCTTCTCGCCCGACGTCGCCCGCGACGTCGCGGCCTTCACCGCTCCGCTCATCGCCGCCACCAAGTCGGCCTGAGCTTCTTACTTTTCGCTCTCCCCTCTTCGTTCTTCGCTCCCATGCTCCTCCACTTCTACAAAATGAACGGTGCCGGCAACGACTTCATCGTCGTCGACAACCGCGACCTGTCCCTTTCCGCCGCCCTCGATGGCGAAACCATCGCCGCGCTCTGCGACCGCCACCGCGGCATCGGCGCCGACGGCCTGCTCGCGGTCGAACCGGCCGAGAACGGCGCGGACTTCAAGTTCCGCTATTATAATGCCGACGGCGGCGAAGCCGAAATGTGCGGCAACGGCGCGCGCTGCTTCGGCCGCTTCACCGCCCACCTCGGCGACGAGCCGGCCGAGCGCGTCAGCTTCGAAACCATCGCCGGCATCCTCGCCGCCGACATGGTCGGAGACAACGTCCGCATCGCCATGTCCGAGCCGAAGGATCTGAAGCTCGACACCGGCGTGGAAATCGACGGCCTCGAAGGCGACCTTCACTTTGTCAACACCGGCGTCCCGCACGTCGTCGTCTTCGTCGACGACCTCGACGCCGTGGAAGTCGAAGAATTCGGCTCCGCGATCCGCTTCCACGAAGCCTTCGCCCCCGCCGGCACCAACGCGAACTTCGCCAAGGTGCTCGAGCCCGGCCACATCGCCATCCGCACCTACGAGCGCGGCGTCGAAGCCGAAACCCTCGCCTGCGGCACCGGCATGGTCGCCAGCGCCCTGATGCACCACCTGCTCACCGGCGCTCCGTCGCCGATCCTGGTCGACGTCGAAGGCGGCGACACGCTGGAAATCGGCTTCGAAAAGACCGGCGACGCGACCTTCACCAACGTCACCCTTGCCGGCCCCGCCGATTTCGTCTTCGAAGGCGATATCGAGATCTGACCACGGCGGCGCTTTCCAAAAGCGCCAAGCCTCTTCCATTTCGCAAAACCCGGCCACCCGGCCGGGTTTTGCGTTTAGAGCCCGGCGGAATCGACGCCGCCTGAGAAATTTCGCCGTTTGCCCGCCTTCCGGGTTGGACGACCGGCCCATCCTGTTCATTCTCCGCCCCAGCCATGCGTTTTTCCGGCACCCACACCGCTCTCATCACCCCCTTCCGCGACGGCAAGATCGACGTTCCCGCCTTCCAAGCGCTGATCGAACGCCAGATCGCCGGACACGTCAGCGGCATCGTCCCGGTCGGCACCACCGGTGAATCGCCGACGCTCGATTTCGACGAGCACCTCGAGGTCGTCCGCCTCGCCGTGGAATTCGCCGCCGGCCGCTGCGAGGTGATCGCCGGCACCGGCGCCAACTCGACCCGCGAGGCGATCGAGCTGACCCAGGCCGCCGAAAAGGCCGGCGCCACCGGCACGCTCCAGGTCTGCCCGTATTACAACAAGCCGTCGCAGGAAGGCCTCTACCAGCACTTCAAGGCGATCGCCACGGAAACCTCCCTGCCGATCATGCTCTACAGCGTGCCCGGCCGCTCGGTGATCGAAATCGCCGTGGAAACCGCCGCCCGCCTCGCCGCCGATTGCCCGAACATCGTTTCGATCAAGGAAGCCGGCGGCTCGGTCGAGCGCGTCAACCAGCTCGTCCACGCCCTGCCCGCCGATTTCTCGATTCTTTCCGGCGACGACCCGCTCACGCTTTCCTTCATGGTCAGCGGCGCGGTCGGCCTCGTCTCGGTCGCCGGCAACATCATCCCGGAAACGATGAGCCGCCTGGTCAACCTCTGCCTCGCCGGCGACTTCACCGACGCCGCCGCGCTGCACAGGCAGACCTACCCGCTGCTCAAGGGCCTGATGTCGCTCGACGTCAACCCGGTGCCGATCAAGACCGCCGCCGCGCTGATGGGCCATTGCTCCGGCGAATTCCGCCTGCCGCTGGTCCCGATGACCGCCGACGCGCAAACCAAGCTCGCCGCCCTGCTCCGCGAATTCTCGCTTCTTTCCTGAATTTCCGGCCAACCTTCCACCATGCTCCAACTTCTCGTCACCGGCCAATCCGGCCGCATGGGCCAGGCCGTCCTCCAGGCGGCGGCCGCCGAACCCGCCGTCGAGGTCATCGCCACCCACGACAACGGCCAGGACATCGACGCGCTGACCTCGCAGGTCGAATGCGCGATCGACTTCACGGTCCACAAGTTCACCAAGGAACTGCTCGCCGCGGCGCTGAAACACGGCACCCGCCTCGTCATCGGCACCACCGGCCACACCGACGAGGAGCGCGAGGCGATCCGCGAGGCGGCCAAAACCCTGCCCATCGTCTACGCGCCGAACTTCTCGGTCGGCGTAAACACCCTCTTCTGGCTCACCCGCCGCGCCGCGCAGATCCTGACCCAGGACCGTTTCGACATCGAGGTCGTGGAAATGCACCACCGTCACAAGATCGACTCGCCCTCCGGCACCGCCCGCCGCCTGCTCGAAATCCTCAACGAGGAAACCGGCACCAGCTACAACGACGACATCGCCCACGGCCGTTTCGGCAACGTCGGCCCGCGCCCGCCGCGCGAGATCGGCATGCACACGCTGCGCGGCGGTGACGTTGTCGGCGACCACACCGTCGTCTTCGCCGCCGATGGCGAGCGCGTGGAACTGACCCACAAAGCCAGCTCCCGCCTCACCTTCGCCGCCGGTGCCGTCCGCGCCGCCGTCTGGCTCCAGGACCAGCCGCCCGGCCTCTACGACATGCAGGATGTGTTGGGGTTGAAATAACCGAAGACTAGCGATGGACACCCCCAACTCATTGCTGGCGTATCAAATCCAGAAGAAGGAAACGGCTGCCACGTTTCTTTTCTGGTTTTTCCTCGGCCATTTCGGTGCTCATCGCTTTTACATGGGAAAAACAGGATCCGCAGTCGCCATGCTGCTGATCACCGTCCTCTCAATTCCCCTGTGTTTTGTTTTAATCGGTTTTGTCAGCTATTTCGCGGTCTTCATTTGGTGGATCGTGGATGCATTCCTGATTTGTGACTGGGTCCGCCAGCACAACACCCGGGTTGCATTTGCCCTGACGCAGCAGAGCGCTCCTTATCCGCATCATCGGAATCTACCGCCTCCGATTCGCTAAAGGCCTTCCGATTTTGAAACCTGCTCGTATTGGCCTCGCCCTCGGCTCGAACCTAGGCAATCGGCTCGCCCACCTGCAGGCCGCGCGCGACCTGTTGAAATTCCTCGCCGTGCCGGGCGAACCGTTTCTCCAGGCACCGGTTTACCAAACCGAACCGGTCCACTGCCCCGACGGCTCGCCCGACTTCTACAACACGGTGGTCGAGATCGCCTTCGATGGGACGCCGCTCGAACTGCTCGCCCGCACGCAGGAAATCGAGCGCCAGCTCGGCCGCCTCGTTTCGCCCGAGCCGAACGCCCCGCGCGTCATCGACGTCGACCTCCTCTATTTCGGCGAGGAAACGGTCGATGCCGGCAATCTCGTCCTGCCCCACCCCCGGCTAACGATCCGGCGTTTCGTGCTGCAACCGCTTGCGGACATCCGTCCGGACCTCGTTTTGCGCGGTGACACGGCAAGCATCCGCGGGCATCTTCTCCACCTCGATTCGCCCGAGCCGCCGCTCGCCCTCGTTCAGGCGAATTGGTAACGCCCGCGCATCCTTTCCCCGCCATGACCGGTCTCGAAAAAGCCGCCGCCATCCTCGCCCGCAAGGGCGGCCGACCGATCACCGCGCTCACCGCCTACGACTACCCGACCGCCCGGCTGCTCGATGAAGCGGGCACGGACGTGCTGCTCGTCGGCGACTCCCTCGGCATGGTCGTGCTCGGGTTTCCCGACACCACCCACGTCACGCTCGACCACATGCTCCACCACGTCGCCGCCGTGGCCCGGGCGAAACCATCCGCCCTCGTGCTCGGCGACCTGCCGATCCACACCTACGATTCGCCCGCTCAGGCGCTCGCATCCGCCCGTCGCCTCGTCGCCGCGGGCGCCGAGGCGGTGAAACTCGAAGGCGGCGTCGCCCAGGCGGAAACCGTCCGAGCCCTCGTCGACGCCGGCATCCCCGTCTGCGGCCACCTCGGCATGCTTCCGCAGCAGGTCGTCGAAGAAGGCGGCTACCGCAAAAAGGGCAAAACCCCTGAGCAGGCCGAATCCATCCTCCACGACGCCGAAGCGCTGGCCGAAGCCGGAGTTTTCGCCATCGTGCTCGAGTCCGTCGTCCCCGCCGTCGCCACCCGGATCACCGCCGCCATCCCCGTGTCGACCATCGGCATCGGCTGCGGCAGGCACACCTGCGACGGCGAAGTCGCGGTCGTCACCGACCTGATCGGCTCGTTCCCGTGGTTCGTCCCGCCGTTCGCCCGGCCCGAAGCCGACGTCGCCGCCGCGATCCGTCACGCCGCCGCGGCCTATATCGCCCGCGTCGCGGACCGCGAACTCTAGTTCGCCTCTTCCTCTCCGCTCTCAGCCCACCACTCTCAGCTCCCCTGATTTCCCCCGAAAAACAAGCCGCGCTCGAGCAACGCATGGCCCGGCTCGGCCTCGCGGAGGAGGATCTTGTGGAAAAATTCATCCTCGGCTCCGGCTCCGGCGGCCAGAAGATCAATAAAACTTCCTCCTGCGTTTACCTCAAACACGAGCCGACCGGCCTCGAAGTAAAGTGCCAGGCGAACCGGTCGCGGGAAATGAACCGCTACCACGCCCGCAAGGAGCTCTGCGACCGGGTCGAGGAAATCCGCCTCGGCAAGGCCTCCGCCCGCCAGCAGGAGATGGAGAAAGTCCGCCGCCAGAAACGCCGCCGATCGCGGCGTTCGAAACAGCGCTCGGTGGCCGACAAACGACTGCTCTCGCAGAAAAAATCGCTCCGCCGCTCGCCCGGCCGCGACGATTGAGGACATCCGCCTTCTCACAAACGGGGGGAATTACGCAATTCCCCCCAAATGATAACAGGGAAGGCTTGACTGCGCTCTAACGCGACGCTGTCCTAGCGCCGCGTTCAAAGGCCCTCGCCTTTTCCGCCTCCCTCATCCCCCCTTCCCCCTGCCGTGAAGCCCCCCTCTTTGCGCGGTCTCGTACTGTCGTCGTTACTCGCTCCGCTCGCCGCCAGCGCCGCCACCCGCACGTGGGACGGCACCGGTAACACCAACGCGAACTGGAGCACCAAGCAGAACTGGGGCAGCAACGACCTCGCCAGCGGCGACACGTTGATCTTCGGAGGCACGAGCCGCGTCACCAACACGAACGATTTCACGGGATTTTCCTTCGCCGGTATCACCTTCAACAACACGGCGGGGGCGTTCGTGATCGGAGGCAACGCATTCACCCTGACCGGCGACATCACCAACAACGACGCCGATCTCCAGACGATCAACAATGCGATCACGCTGTCCGGAGCGCGTAGCGTGAACACCGCCAGCGGCAACATCACGCTCGGTGGCAACCTGTCCGGCACGGGAGCCTCGCTCGCCAAAACCGGCGCAAACACCCTCACCCTGAGCGGCGCGAACACCTACACCGGCGGCACCACCCTCACCGCCGGCGTTCTCGCGCTCGGCAGCTCCGGCGCGCTGGGCACCAGCGGCGCGATTTCTTTCGGCGGCGGCACGCTCCAATACAGCTCCGCCAACACCACCGACTACTCGTCCCGGTTTTCGACCGCCGCCGGCCAGCAATACAAGGTCAACACCAACGGCCAGAACGTGACCTGGACGGCCGGCCTGACCAGCTCGACCGGTTCCTTGGTCAAGTCCGGCACCGGCACGCTCACCCTCGGCGCCACCAGTGCCAGCACCTACAGCGGCGCAACCACCGTCAGCGGCGGCACCCTGCTGGTCGATGGTTCGCTCGGCAACACGGCCATCACCGTGGACAACACCGGCTCGCTCGGCGGCGCGGGCAATGGCACGAGCACCGGCGTCATTTCCGGCTCCGTCACGGTCAACAACGGCGGCAAACTCGCCACCGGCAGTGCCACCGGCGTCTCGGTTGGCACCCTCCTCATCGACACCAACCTTACCCTCAACACCGGCTCCGTCTGGGAAGTCGATCTCGCCAGCGCGTCTTCCTTCGACAAGCTGACCGGCATCAACACGTTCACCTTCAACGGCACGCTCAAGGTGCTCCTCGGCTACACGCCCGTGCTCGGCGACACCTTCGACCTCGCGGATTTCTCGGGCACCATCCTCGGTTCGCCCCAGTTCAATTTCGACTCGGCCCCGCTCGGCACCAACCTTGGCTGGGACATCTCGCAATTCGCCAGCACCGGCAAAATCAGCGTGGTCTCCGTCACCCCGGTCCCCGAGCCCCGCGCCGCCCTGCTCGGCGGCCTCGGCCTGCTCGCCCTGTTCCGCCGCCGGCGCTGAACTTCGGATTTTCCCGGCCGCCGTCTTGGGGGAGAGGGTGGCTGGGATACCTTTTTTGCCTTTGCCTCCGATCGATTCTGGATTCTTGCCACGGATGGCATGAAGCTTCCGTGCCATGAAGCAGTATCACGATCTCCTTCGCGACGTGCTGGAAAACGGCGAGGCCCGCGCCGACCGAACCGGCACCGGCACGCTGTCGGTGTTCGGCCGCCAGACCCGCTTCGACCTGCGAAAGGGATTTCCCTGCCTCACCACCAAGAAACTCCACCTGCGCTCGATCATCCACGAGCTGCTGTGGTTCCTGAAGGGCGAGACGAACATCGCCTACCTCAAGGAAAATGGCGTCACGATCTGGGACGAGTGGGCCGACGAGAACGGCGACCTCGGTCCGGTCTACGGCCAGCAATGGCGTGCCTGGCCGGCGGGTGACGGACGCACCATCGACCAGCTCCACCTGCTCATCGACGGCCTGACCGGCAGCCCGCACTCGCGCCGCCACATCGTCTCCGCCTGGAACGTCGGCGAGCTCCACCGGATGGCGCTGCCGCCCTGCCACCTGCTTTTCCAATTCTACGTCCACGAGGCCCGCGACGGCGGCAAACCCGGCCTCTCCTGCCAGCTCTATCAGCGCAGCGCCGACTTGTTCCTCGGCGTGCCGTTCAACATCGCCTCCTACGCGCTGCTGACGATGATGGTCGCTCAGGTCTGCGGCTTCGAAGCCCGCGAGTTCGTCCACACCTTCGGCGACCTGCACCTCTACACCAACCACCTCGACCAGGCGAAACTCCAGCTCGAGCGCCAGCCCCGGCCGCTGCCGACGATGTGGATCAACCCGGAAGTCGATTCCATCGACGGTTTCACCTACGACGACTTCCGCCTCGACCACTACGACCCCCATCCCGCCATCAAGGCCCCGATCGCCGTCTGAGCATGTTCCGCTACGAACACCGTCGCCAGCGCCCGATCCCGCTGCCGCACTTCCTCCTGCGACTGCTGAAATCCGTCGGTCTGTCCGCCGGGCTGATCGGCGTCGCGCTCTTCGCCGGCGTCTACGGCTACCACACGCTGGAGGGTCTCAGCTGGACCGACGCCTTTCTCAACGCCTCGATGATCCTCGGCGGCATGGGCCCCGTCGATCCGATGAAAACCGAGGCGGGCAAGATCTTCGCCGGTTGCTACGCCCTGTTCTCCGGGCTGGCCTTCATCGCCCTCGCGGGTTTCCTGTTCGCGCCGGTCGCCCACCGGCTGCTCCATCACTTCCACTACGAAGACAACGAGAAATGACCGCCACACCCCGCCTCATCGCCGTGGTCGCGATGACCGCCGACCGCGTGATCGGCCGCAACGGCACCCTTCCCTGGCACCTGCCGGAAGATCTCCAGTTCTTCAAGCGCACCACCTCCGGCCACCCGATCGTGATGGGTCGCAAAACCTTCGAATCCATCGGCAAACCGCTACCGAAGCGCCGCAACATCGTGCTGACCCGTGATCCCTCCTGGCAGGCACCCGGCGTCGAAGTGATCCATTCGCCCGCTGAACTTCTCGCCCTACCGGACCTCGGCGACACCATCTTCCTGATTGGCGGCGCGGAGATCTACGCCGCCTTCCTCGACCGGACCGACGAGCTGCTGATTTCCCACGTCCGCGCGCCCCACGACGGCGACACTCGTTTTCCCGCCTACGCGGAGCGTTTCCGCGACGCCGGAACCGTCGAAACCCACGACGGCTTCGAAGTCCGCCGCCATCTCCGGGTCTGAACGAAAAAACGGCCGCCCGCGCGAGCGGACGACCGTTTGAAGATCAGAGCGGAGGCTCGACTCAGGCGGTCGGGACTTCGGAGATCGTCTTGAGCACGCGGCCGGCGATCGCGTAGGGGTCGCCCTGCGAGTTCGGACGACGGTCTTCGAGGTAACCCTTGTAGCCGTTGTTGACGAAGCTGTGCGGGATGCGGACCGAAGCGCCGCGGTCGGCGAGGCCGTAGGAGAACTTGTCGATCGACTGGGTCTCGTGGAGACCGGTCAGACGGAGGTGGTTGTCCGGGCCGTAGACGGCGATGTGCTCGTCGCGGTTCTTTTCGAACGCGGCCATGAGCTTCTCGAAGTATTCCTTGCCGCCGACTTCGCGCATGAACTTCGTGGAGAAGTTGCAGTGCATGCCGGAGCCGTTCCAGTCGCCCTTGACCGGCTTGCAATGGAACTCGACGTCGAGGCCGTAGGATTCGCAAAGGCGGATCAGGATGTAGCGGGCGACCCAGATTTCGTCGGCAGCGCGCTTGGAGCCCTTGCCGAAGATCTGGAATTCCCACTGGCCCTTCGCCACTTCGGCGTTGATGCCTTCGTGGTTGATGCCGGCGTCAAGGCAGAGGTCGAGGTGCTCCTCGACGATCTGTCGGGCGACGTCACCGACGTTCTTGTAGCCGACGCCGGTGTAGTACTCGCCCTGAGGAGCCGGGAAGCCGTCCTTCGGGAAACCGAGGGGCTTGCCGTTTTCGAAGAAGAAATACTCCTGCTCGAAGCCGAACCAGGTGCCCTCGTCGTCGAGGATGCCGGCGCGGGTGTTCGACGGGTGCGGGGTGACGCCGTCCGGCATCATGACTTCGCACATCACGAGCGCGCCGTTGAGGCGGGTGCTGTCCGGGTAGACGGCGACCGGCTTGAGCACGCAGTCCGAGCTGCGGCCTTCGGCCTGCTGGGTCGAGGAACCGTCGAAGCCCCAGTTCGGGAGCTGGTCGAGGGTCGGGAACGCGTCAAACTCCTTGATCTGCGTCTTGCTGCGGAGGTTCGGAACGGGGGTGTAACCGTCGAGCCAGATGTACTCCAATTTGAACTTGGGCATCGATGTGGTGGTGGTGTGGATTGCGGGATTCGGCGGACGCCGCATTTCCAAAGGAAAACAACGTCCGCGCGCGCCTTTAAAAGCAGTTGGCAGGCCAACCGGCAACTGATTCCGCAATTTTTCCGTTTGCGGCCGCCCCCTTCCCGCCGCCAGCCTCTCCGCATTGATGGAACCCTCCCCGGCACCCCATTTCCCGAACTCGCTCCGCTGGTCGGGCATGACCCACGTCGGCCGCTTTCGCCGCAACAATGAGGACGCCTTCCTCGCGCTCAATTTCGACGCCCGCGAGGTCCGCTACCTCGGCAAATCCGGCCACGGCTCGCTCGAAGGGGCCGACTTCGTGTTCGCCGTCAGCGACGGCATGGGCGGGGCGAGATCCGGCGAGTTCGCCAGCAAGATCGCGGTGGAGAAAATCACCCGCCTGCTCCCGAAGTCTTTCGGAATGAACGCCCAGAGCCTCGACAGCGGCTTCGAGGACATCCTCGACGAACTGTTCGACCGCATTCACCACGCCATCAGCGATCTCGGCCGGCACTACGAGGAATGCCGCGGCATGGGAGCCACCCTCAGCCTCGCCTGGTTCATGCCCGGCTGGATGTGCTTCGGCCACATCGGCGACAGCCGCATCTATTACCTGCCGCAGGACGGCGGCATGACCCAGGTCACCCACGACCACTCCCACGTCGGCTGGCTGCGCCGCACCGGCCAGATCAACGAGCGCGAGGCCCGCACCCACCCGCGCCGCAGCGCGCTCGCCCAGTCGCTCGGCGGCGGCGCCCGCTCGATTGATCCGCACATCGGCCGCGTTTCCTGCCAGCCCGGCGACCGCTTTCTCATCTGCTCGGACGGCCTGGTCGACGGCCTCTGGGACCGCCGGCTCGACGAACTCGCCCGCGGCGAACTCGACGCCACCCGTCTCGTGCTCGAAGCCGTCGCCGAATCCGGCCGCGACAATACCACCGCGCTGCTGATTGAGGTGATGCCGTGAGGTGGGCTGGGCCTTGAAGTGGCCAGGGGCTAGGTTCCAGTGGTTAGGGAAAGAGATCTGCGGTCGAGAAAAAGGCCTTAGCAGGAACGCGAGCCTCAGCTCACATCGAGCGAAGAGCGGATTGAAGTCCCCGGTCCTGGAGAGCCCTGATTCAGAAACGAGAACTCTTTCTCTGGCCCCTGAGCACTGGCACCTGACCCCTCATAAGCCGATCGGCCATTCGACGCCCCACGCACCAGAAAGTTGACACTTGGCACCGCTCTCCCGGCGTTTAAAACAGCCGCCTCATGCACGGTTTCGCCTACAAAAACGGCTCGCTCCACTGCGAGAACGTCGCGCTCCAGGACCTCGCGGAGGCCCATGGCACCCCCCTCTACGTCTATTCCGCGAACACGATCCTCGACCACTACCGCCGCCTCGACGCCGCCCTCGCCGGCATCGACCACGAGGTTGCCTACGCGGTGAAGGCGAACTCGAACCTCTCGGTGCTGCGCCTGCTGGCGAACGAGGGCGCGGGCTTCGACATCGTTTCCGGCGGCGAACTTTACCGCGTGATCAAAGCCGGCGGCAATCCCGCCCACTGCACCTTCGCCGGCGTCGGCAAAACCCGCGCCGAGATCGAATACGCCCTCCAGCAGGGCATCTACTCGTTCAACGTCGAGAGCGAGGAGGAACTCCGCTACCTCGACCAGGTCGCCGGCGAACTCGGACTGATCGCCCCCGCCGCGGTGCGCGTGAACCCGAACGTCGACGCGAAGACCCACAAGTACATCTCCACCGGCAAGTCCGAGAACAAGTTCGGCGTCGACTTCGGCGCGATCGAAGGCCTCTACGAGCGCGCCGCCAAGGAGCTCAAGAACATCAAGCTGCGCGGCCTGCAGATGCACATCGGCTCGCAGCTCACCTCGGTCGACCCGTTCGTCGAGGCGGTGAAAAAGGTCGCCCCGCTCGCCACCAAGCTGAAGGAAACCTACGGCATCGAATTCTGGTCCATCGGCGGCGGCATCGGCATCGTCTACCGCGAGTCGCTCGAATCCGGCGCCCGCGACTGGTGGGACGGCAAGGCCGACGCCGAACGCCCGCTGACCATCGAACAATACGGTTCGTCCATCGTTCCGCTGGTGAAGGACCTTGGCCTGAAGATCCTGCTCGAGCCCGGCCGCTACATCGTCGGCAACGCAGGCGTGCTGCTCACCAAGTGCCTCTATGAAAAGAAGGGCACGGCCAAGACCTTCAAGATCGTCGACGCCGGCATGAACGACCTCATCCGCCCGGCGCTTTACGAAGGCCACCACGAGATCGTCCCGCTTCAGGAACCCGGCGCGGAACGCCTCAAGGTCGACGTCGTCGGCCCGATCTGCGAAAGCGGCGACTTCTTCTGCCAGGACCGCGAGCTGCCGGACTTCCAGCCGGGCGAAACCATCGCCCTGATGAGCTCCGGTGCCTACGGCTTCGTCATGGCCTCCAATTACAACACCCGCCCGCTGCCCGCCGAGATCCTCGTCGATGGCGGCGACGCCAAGGTCATCCGCAAGCGCCAGACGCTCGACGACGTGCTCGCCGGCGAGCTCTGAAGCGCCGCCGCGCGGGAAACCGAGCTTTCCACGGGCGAACCGGTCACTCGGTTCGCCCGTTCTTTTGCCCGCAAAGCACGACTCCGCGGAATCTGTTTGAAACGCCAACCGGGAAAATAGAAAGGGCGCGGATCCGAAACCCTTGGATCCGCGCCCAATAAGCATATTCCCCCCAATGATCTTCCGCGCTCGCCCGGCTTATTCCCCCCGGATCGGCCGGGCGGCTTGTTGCTTCAGATCCTGGAACATGTCGGAAAGGACTTCGTCCGACGAATCGGCTTATCTCCTTTCACACCGGCATCATGTCATGTGTTAGAGCATCCGTGAAGCGGAGGCTGGTCCCATTTTCGGCCAACAGGCGGCAAAAGCGGCCTCAACGGCCGAGAAAAAGGGGTGCCGCCCCCCTGTAAGCCGGATTCTGTCCATCCCCGGAGGGACTGGACGGCCATTTCTCTTCCCGCTCGCGCGGGACCTCGCTTGCGCGAGGTGCGACTAATACCCGGAGATTCTGAACGGGCGGGCGACCCTTCCCCTGTTTTGTCTTGCACCGCGTGGGGTTTGCCGTGCCCCGGCGGTTACCCGACGGGCGGTGGGCTCTTACCCCACCCTTTCACCCTTACCTGATCCCTTGCGGGCCATCGGCGGTTTGCTCTCTGCTGCACTTTCCGTCCGGAGGCCTTGACGCCTCCGTCCCCCGTTTTCACGAGGCACGCTGCCCTATGGTGTCCGGACTTTCCTCAACCGGACTTGCGTCCGGCAGCGACCGTCCGGGGAGCGGCGGGCGCAAGGTCGTCCATTCGCCCGCACTTTCCAAGGGAAATCGCCCGCTCTCCCCCATAGGTCTCATACGACCCACAGGCCCTCACGCGCTCAGCGTCCGATCCAGAATACATCCAGGAAAAACCACAGCACCATCAGCCCGCCGATCACCAGCTTCACGACCATGCCGGCCAGCGTCCCCACGACCGAACCGACGCCGGAGACCGTGGCGAGCTTCGGGTGGCGTTTTTCCACCACGATCTCCGCGATCATCGCGCCCAGCAACGGCCCGAGCAGCAGACCGAATGGCAGGAAAAACATGCCGACGAGGCTGCCGACAAACGCGCCGAGTGCGCCCCATTTCGTCCCGCCGAACCATTTCGAGCCGACCGCGCCGCTGAAAAACTCGATCGCTTGCGACAACGCCATCAGCGCCGCCAGCACCAGGAACGACCACCATTCGAGCCCCGATCCCTCTCGCCCGAGCATCAGCCGGTGCGCCACCGCGGCGATCAGCAGAATCAGATGCCCGGGCAGCACCGGTAGGATGCAGCCGATCATGCCGGCGAGTAGCAGACACGTGGTAACGACCCACGCCAGCGTGGTTCCCACCGTCCCCCAGCCGCCCCAACCTACGAATGCTTCCCACATCTGAAATTTGAGATTTGAGATTTCAAATCACCGGAGCATCCGCAGCGCTTTGCCGACGGATGCCACCAGCGTTTCGACGTCCTCCTCGGTGTTGTAGAGGGCGAACGACGCGCGGGTGGTGCCGGTGACGCCGAAGCGCGCCATCAGCGGCTGGCAGCAATGGTGGCCGGTGCGCACCGCCACGCCCATCTGGTCGAGCAGAGTGCCGAGGTCGTAGTGGTGGACCCCCTCGGCCGCGAACGACAGCGCCCCGGCGCGGTCGTCCGGCCCGAAAAAGCGGATGCCCGGCAGCTCGGCCAGCGCGGCGGCGGCGGCGCGGATCAGCTTCGTCTCGTGCGCGCGAATCGCGTCGAGCCCGATGCCATTCACGTAATCGAGCGCCGCGGCGAGCGCCAAGCCGCCTTCGATGTTCGGCGTGCCGGCCTCGTACTTGAACGGCAGGTCGTTATAAGTCGTTTTCGCGAAAGTGACCTCTTTGATCATCTCGCCGCCGCCGCGGTAGGGCGGCAGGGTTTCGAGCACTTCGCGCCTGCCCCACAGCGCGCCGGTGCCGGTGGGCGCATAGACTTTGTGACCGGAAAACGCGAGGAAATCGCAGCCGAGCGCCCGCACGTCGATCGCCAGGTGCGGCGCGGCCTGGGCGGCATCGATCATCACCAACGCGCCTGCGGCCTTCGCCTTGGCCGTCATTTCCGCCACCGGATTGACCGTGCCGAAGGCGTTGGAAATCCAGTTGAACGAGACCAGCTTCGGCCCTTCTTCGAGCAGCGTGGCGTAGGCCGTCTGGTCGAGCGTACCGTCGTCATGGCACGGGATCACCCGCAGCTCGGCGCCGGTTTGCTCGCAGAGGATCTGCCACGGCACGATGTTCGAGTGGTGCTCCAGGTTGGAAATCAGCACCTTGTCGCCCGGACCGATTTTCCCCGAACGGGCGAGCGCGACGGAGACCAGGTTGATGCCGTCGGTGCAGCCGGAGGTGAAAATGACCTCGTCCGGGCTCGCGGCGTTCAAATGCCGGGCGATCGTCTGCCGTGCGCTCTCGTAGGCCTCGGTCGCCTCGCGGGCGAGCGTGTGCGCGCCGCGGTGGATGTTGGCGTTGAAATGCTCGTAATAACGCCGCGACGTGTCCAACACCGCGAGCGGCTTCTGGGTGGTGGCCGCGTTGTCGAGGTAGACGAGCGGCCTGCCGTTCACCTGGCGTTGCAGGATCGGAAAATCGCGGCGGAGAGTGGCGGCGTCGAGCATGGGCGGCGGGACGATGACACGGCGGGCGACCGGTGCCAAGGCCCACCGCGGGTTATCCCTGCAGCTCGCTGAGCGATTTCTTCTGGAACTGCTCGTCGCGCTGCTTGCGGAGGGCCTCCATGTATTTCCGCTGCGCCTCCAGCGCCGGGTCGGCGACGCCGTCCTGGCCGTATTTTTTCCACGGGCCGTAGGGCACCTGGCTGGCCTCGACGAAGCGCCAGTGGACTTTCTGGCCGGACGCCAAGCCGAGGTAGTCGCGGACGGCGGGCGAAATGTCGATGCCGGCCGCCTGGTTCGACTGGTTGCGCGGCGGCTTGTCGCCGAACACGTATTCCCAGTCGTCGGTCACCCACGGCCCGCAGTCCTCCCATTGGGCGAAGCAGCTCTTGCCGCCGTAATAAATCTGGAGCCAGCGGCCCTTGCAGACGGTTTTGCCCGGGTCGGGGTTCAACTGCTGGAACCACGGGATCACGCGCGCCGCCTCCGGACGGTGGACGCCGCCGGTCATCACGTCGTTGTAAGGCAGCGCGATGTAGAACGGGTTGAGCTTCGGCGTGAAGTTCTTCGGCCGGAAATCGCCGCTGCGCGGGTCGGCCACGCGCGACGTTGGCTCGGGGTCGTCATAGCCGCCGAAATTGCCGACCCAGGAAACGTCCCACGACGACTTCGTGTTCGGCGTCGGGTTGCGGTCGCTCGGCTGCTCGCCGATCCAGAACACGGTGGCCGTGACCTGCGTTTTCCAAGGATAGGAAACCCGGCTGACCGGGGCCAGCGGGCGAACCGGGCGCTGGGGCATCGCCGTGGCCGTCGGGATCACCACCCGCGGCGTGGCCGACGGGGCCGCCGCGACGGTCTGGCTTTGCGCCCGGGCGACGCCGGAAAGGCCCGCGAATAGCGGCAGACACAGGGCAACGATGGTCCGTGAAATCGGCATGCAGGGCTTTCCCCGTTGGGCGCGGGTCGGGCGAATCTCCCGATTCACCCCCTGGACGGCAATCCAAAAAGTTGAGGGTTGAGAGTTGATGGTTGAGGGAAAGAGCCCGAACCACCCGAACCCCATTCAACGAAACCAGCTCGCAGCCAATAGATTCCGAACAAAGAAAGAACCTCTTCCTATCAACCATCAACCACCCGCCATCAACCTCTTCAAAACTTCCTCAGCACGGTGTCGCGCCGGTGGCGTTCGACCGCCTGCGGGTGGTCGAGGGTGAAATGCAGGCCGCGCGATTCCTTCCGCCGGATCGCGCAGTCGACGATCAGCGACGCCACTACGACCAGGTTCCGCAGCTCGAGGATGTCGCCGTTCACTCGGTGGCCCCAGTAGAACTCGCGCACCTCCTTCTTCAGGTTGCGCAGGCGGGCGGCGGCGCGGCGCAGCCGGTTCTCGGTGCGGACGATGGAGACGTAGTCCCACATCAGGCGGCGCAGCTCGTCCCAGTTGTGATAGATCACCACCAGCTCGTCCGGCTCCGCGACGTCGCCGTGGACCCAGTCCGGGATCGGCGGCGCGGTCTCGGCCGTTTTCTCCGGCGCGTAGAACCGCATCATGTGCTCCAGCGCGCGGCGGGCCGTCACGTTGCCCTCCAGCAGCGAGTTCGACGCCAGACGGTTCGCCCCGTGCAGGCCGGTGCAGGCGACCTCGCCGATGGCATACAGCCCGCGCACCGACGTCTTGCCGTTCACGTCGGTCACCACGCCGCCGCACTGGTAGTGCGCCGCCGGCACCACCGGGATCGGCTGCGTTTCGCAATCGAGGCCGAATTTCAGGAGGTTCTCGTAGATGTAGGGGAAGCGCTCCTTCATGAAGCCCTTCGGTTTGTGCGTGACGTCGAGATAGACGCAGGGCGCGCCGGTGCGCTTGATCTCTCGGTCGATCGCCCGGGCCACGATGTCGCGCGGTGCCAGTGACCCGCGCGGGTCGATCTTCTTGGTGAAATCCTCGCCCTTGGCGTTGACCAGCACGCCGCCTTCGCCGCGCACCGCCTCGCTGACGAGGAACGAGCGTGCCTCGGGACCGGTCGCCGCCGGGTTGTAAAAGCAGGTCGGGTGGAACTGGATGAACTCCATGTTCGAGACCGAGGCGCCCGCCCGCCAGGCCATCGCCACGCCGTCGCCGGTCGACGAGTCCGGGTTGGTCGTGTAGAGGTAGACTTTCCCGCAGCCGCCGGTGGCGAGCACCACGCGGTCGGAATGGAATACGCGGACCTCGCCGGTCTTCCGGTCCAGCACGTAGGCGCCGAGCACCCGGTCGTCGACCACCGAGCCGAGCTTCGCGGTGGTGATCAGGTCGATCGCGTAGTGCTGTTCGAGAATCGTCAGGTTCGGCGTGTTGCGGGCCGTTTCCACCAGCGCGCGGACGATCTCCAGACCGGTGGTGTCGCGGGCGTGGAGAATGCGGCGGCGCGAGTGGCCGCCCTCCTTGCCTAGCTGGAAATGGCCGTTTTCCCGGTCGAAGCGCACGCCGTAGCCGGTCAGGTCGTCGATCGTCGCCGCGCCTTCCTCGACGATCTGCCGCACCACGTCCTCGTGGCACAGCCCGGCGCCCGCATCCAGCGTGTCCGCCACGTGCTGTTCGAGCGAGTCGCCGTCGTCGCAGCCTCCCGGCGGCAATACCGCCGAGATCCCGCCCTGGGCCCAGGCGGTGTTCGATTCCATCATCCCGCTTTTGCTCAGCACGATGACGGAACCGTGGCGGGCGGCGCGGATGGCGAAACTCAGTCCGGCGATGCCGGCGCCGATGACAAGAAAGTCGGCGGTCATGGGGGCGCGCAGCATTGGAGGCAACCTCGCCGACGAAAAGGGAAATTTCCACCCCCCGCCGGCCCGTGGCCTTGACCCCGCGGCTCGCAACCGTCACCGCTGGTGCGTGAGCGCCTTCATCACCGGCACCGACACCGGCGTGGGGAAAACCCGCGTCGTCCGCCTGCTCCTCGAAGCCCTGCGCGCGGACGGCCGCGACGCCGTCGGCTACAAGCCCGTTTCCAGCGGCGACCGCGAGGACGCCGCCATCCTCTCCGCCGCCTCCGGCGATCTCGACCTCGACGTCATCAACCCGGTCGCCCTGCAAACGCCCGTCGCACCCTACGTCGCCGGCATGTTGGAAAACCGCCGCGTCGAGCCGGCCGACCTGCTCGCCGGCTACCGCGCCCTCGCCGCCAGCCACGACACCGTGCTGGTCGAAGGCGCCGGCGGCTGGGAAGTCCCGCTCGCCCCCGGCTACCGGATCTCCGACCTCGCCGCCGACCTCGGTCTGCCGGTCATCCTCGTCGCCGCCAACAAGCTCGGCGCGATCAACCACATCATCCTGACGTTGAACGCGATCCGCGCCCGCGGCCTGACCTGCGCCGGCATCGTTCTGAACGAACTGGAGGACGAGCTCGACACCGCCCGCATCACCAACAAGGGCGTCATCGAAGACCTCACCGGCGTCCCCTTGCTCGCCCACATCATCCACGGCCAGGACTTCCTCGACCTCGAGGACTTCCCTGTTTTCGCCGGGCTTCCCGCTTGATTTTCCGTTCGCCCGCACGCTTTTTCCCGTCTTTCGCATTCCCATGCCGACCCTCACCTCGCTTCCCGACGCCACCGGCCACTTCGGCACCTTCGGCGGCATGTTCGTGCCGGAAACCCTCATGGCACCGCTCCAGGAGCTCACCGTCGCCTACGACGAGGCCCGGAAGGATCCAGCATTCCAAGCGGAGCTCGACGATCTGCTGCACAACTACGTCGGCCGCCCGACGCCGCTCTATTTCGCCGAACGCTGGACCGAGAAACTCGGCGGCGCGAAAATCTACCTGAAGCGCGAGGACCTGCTCCACACCGGTGCCCACAAGATCAACAACGCCATCGGCCAGATCCTCCTCGCCAAGCGCCTCGGCAAACGCCGGATCATCGCCGAAACCGGCGCCGGCCAGCACGGTGTCGCCACCGCCACCGTCTGCGCCCGCTTCGGCATGGAGTGCGTCGTCTACATGGGCGCGGTCGACATGGAGCGCCAGGCGCTCAACGTCGCCCGCATGCGCCTGATGGGTGCCGAGGTCCGCGCCGTCACCGCCGGCCAGGCGACCCTCAAGGAGGCGGTCAACGAGGCGATGCGCGACTGGGTCGCCACCGTCGACCACACCCACTACATCCTCGGCTCCGCCCTCGGCGCGCATCCGTTCCCGATGATGGTGCGCGATTTCCACCGCGTCATCGGTGTCGAAGCCCGCCGCCAGATTTTGGAAAAAGAAGGCCGCTTGCCCGACCTGCTCGTCGCCTGCGTCGGCGGCGGCTCGAATGCCATCGGCCTGTTCCATCCGTTCCTCGAGGACGCCTCCGTCCGCATGGTCGGCGTCGAAGCCGGCGGCGAAGGCATCATCCCCGAACGACACGCCGCACGCTTCCAAGGCGGCAAACTCGGCGTGCTACAGGGCACCAAGACCTGGCTGCTCGCCAACGAGGACGGCCAGATCGAGCTCACCCACTCGGTTTCCGCCGGCCTCGACTACGCCGCGATCGGACCGGAGCACGCCAACCTCCAGAGCGTCGGCCGCGCCGAATACACCTACGCCACCGACGCCGAGGCGCTCGACGCCTTCCAGGAACTCGCCCACACCGAGGGCATCCTGCCGGCGCTCGAAAGCTCGCACGCGATGGCCTACGTGAAGAAAATCGCCCCCACCCTGCCGAAGGACGCGATCCTCATCGCCAACCTTTCCGGCCGCGGCGACAAGGACGTCGAACAGGCCGCCCGCTACCTCCTGAAGTGAGTCCCACCCCGGTGGAAAAACTTTCGCCATTCCGAACGATTTCCCTGTTGCCAAGCCCGACGGCGCTCGTTAATTTCCCGGCCCCGCCGGCTAGGCAACTAGCCTCGTAGTGTAATGGTAACACACCGGATTTTGATTCCGTATTTCTAGGTTCGAGTCCTAGCGAGGCTGCTCTCCAAATCCGGTGTCCAGATCCAAAAGTCTCGTGGTGTAACGGTAGCACAACAGATTCTGACTCTGTTTGTTAAGGTTCGAATCCTTACGAGACTGCCATCTGCGAAAGCCCTCCCGCCCGGAGGGCTTTTTCGCGTCCGGGCCTCCACTTCACCGCCTCTCGGCCGGCGTCTTTTCCGCCGACGCTTCCCGGAGCTTCGACACCGCCTTGCGGGTTTCATCCTGTATGATCGGCATGAGTTCGGCCATGTAGGTGCCCATTTTCTTCATGGCGGACTTCCCCTCCTTGGAGCTGTAAAAGTCCGCTAGCGCCTTCAATTCGTCCGCAGTGAAGATTTTGACCATGCTGTCTTTCATCGCCTGGGTCAACCGGGCGAAATCGAGGCCTTTCATGATCTGGATGAACTTCTCGCGCTGCGCCTCCGGCATCGTCTTCGACATGTTGACCGCCACATCAGCGAACATTTCGGAGGCGGGAACGACTTCCAAATAGCGGGCTGCTTCGGTCGAGCGGTTTTCGGGCGTGTCCTCCAACGCGAAGCACGTGGCGGACAACGAGAACAAACAAAGCAGGGCGATGGATTTCATGATGGTATGGAGATTTGCCTGAAACCGGATCTTTGATCTATCGAACCCGTTCAGGATCCCTCGTAGTAATCACGAAGCGACGAGCACGAGCAATTCGCAAATCTTCACCGCAACCGGCCCCGATCACACCTCGGGCGTGCCGATCTCGGACTTCGCGATCCCGGTCTCGCGCGCCGCCTTCGCCAGCAACTCGTAGCGGTCGCGGAACTCGTCCAGCTGCCTCTCCTCCAATTCCTCCAAATCGAGCAACGCGTTGTGCGCGCCCTGGGTCGCGCGGATGAGCTCGTCGAGCTTGATCTGGATCGCCTGGGTGTCGCGGTTCTGGGTGTTCTGGATCAGGAACACCATCAGGAAGGTGATGATCGTCGTGGCCGTGTTGATGACCAGCTGCCAGGTGTCGCTGAAGCCGAATAGCGGCCCGGTGACCACCCACACGACGATGGAACCGACCGCCAGCGTGAAGACCGCGGGCTTGCCGCAGAACCGCGAGGAGGACTTTGCGAGATTCGAATACCAGGAGTTGCGTTTCATGGCCGCGAGGCGGGTTGACGGGAATGGCGTCGGGAATCCGACCATCCGCACCCTAACACACCCCCGCCCGGATGCCAGACGGGCATCCGCTCAGGAACGGCCGGCGGCGGCCGGGCCGATCACCAGATGGAAGCCGGTGAAACGGTAGCGCTGGCGGAATTCCTCGATCGTCACCTCCCATCGCCCGCTCAACGGATCGGCGAAAACCACCCGGTCCCCCGTCACCGCCAGCACCGCGATGAAATGGCCGTTCGATCCCAGCCGGACCCCCGTCACCGCGGGCAGCCCGACGGACGGATCGAAATCGTCGCGGAATTCGAACCGGCCCGTCAGCCCGCGTTGACGAATGTAACGCGCCAGATACCAGGCCTCCGTGCCTCCCTGATAGCTGTGGGCGGACCGGGCGATTTCCCGTTCGCTCGCAGCGACGCCGCATGCTCTCAAAATCGTCGCCACACTGGCCGGCCCGCACGAAGCGGCCGTGCTCTGCAAACACGCGCCGTCGCCCGACCATTGGTTCTGGAATTCGCTCGCGGGCAGCGGCCCCAGCAAGGGTTTCAAATACGGCACGAGCGCCGCGCACATCAGCCCGAACAAGGGCACGATCAACCCGCGCCGCGGCAACCACGAGGCGAACGCCGCCGCCGCCAGCGCCAGAGGCAACACGCACAACTCGCTGCCCGGCCACGACCGGAACTCGTAGAACCACGCCCGCTCCGGCAGCACGTGCAGGTAATACAGCGGCATCATCAGCGCCGGCACGGACAAGACGCTTCCCGCCAGAAAGAGCGCCAGCCGCCACCGCCGGCCGCTTCCCGTAAACCAGCGGTAGCCCCAGGAAAACACCGCCAGCGCCGCCACCAACGACACCAGCCCCCACGTCGGAATCCAAGGCATCTCAAAAGCCAGCATGCCCGGCTTATCCACGAAACCCGATCTTCCGGTCCACCCGAAATCTCATTTTCACCGGTTATTCACAAGCTGTCCGCAAACCCCGGAAAAACCACAACCCACACGTTTTCAATCAATCGAGAAGTTGTAAACGGGTTTTTCCAGACGTTTCCCCCACCTTTTCACGAGTTATTCACAACGGCCTGTGCGCAAAAAAAGCGGGCCCCCTCTTCGGGAACCCGCCACGTCATGAGCACGCCCGGCTCAGCGGCCGAGCTTCATCGCTTCTTCGATGCTCAGCTGGTTCGGATTCGGTTTCTGGGTCCGGCTCGGTGCGGCTTGGGTCTTGGCTTTTTCCTGAGCGCCACGGCCCTGATCCCGTCCGGTGTTTCCTGTCGATTGTGCTTTCATCGGATCAGTAGGGTTTGAGGGAGGCGAACGCGCCCCCATGACACCCATGGCACCATCCGGCGGGATGTCCAGAGGCGCCCGGCATTTTTCCGCCGCCGCTTAGGCCGGCCGAAAACGCCTGCCGTGCCTCGATCCCAAAAAGCATCCGCGATTTCGCTGCCGCCGGGGGGATTCATGAGCAAGGCTTACGACAGCGAAATCGCGGTGCTGCCATCATCGGGCGCATACGCAATTCGCCTAGTCCCCAAACGCGGGGGTACTCCGGCACCGGGAACGCTCACTTCCACCCGCCGAGCCGGCAGACGTGGCCGTAATGCGCCGCCTCAACCGGCGTGATCGACAGCCGGGTGCCCTTCTGGAGCACGACCATGCCTTCGAGCCCGGCATCCCGTTTCAGCCGCTCCAGCGGGACGAACTCCGGGAATTTGCCGACGAACTCGAAATCGACCAGCCACCAGCGCGGGCTTTCCGGCGTCGCCTTCGGATCGTGGTATTCGCTTTCCGGGTCGAACTGCGTCGGATCGGGATACGGTTCGCCCGCGACCCGCGCGAGGCCGGCCACGCCGGGCGGAGTGGCGTTCGAGTGGTAGAACAACGCCAGATCGCCCGGCCGCATGTCCTTCCACATGGAATTGCGCGCCTGGTAGTTGCGCACGCCGGTCCATGGCTCGCGGCCCACCTTTTCCAGGTCGTCGATGCCAAAAACGTCGGGTTCGGACTTGATCAGCCAGTGGCGCATGGCCGCAGCCTCCCGTCTCCGTCCGGTCAGTTCAAGGCCGGGAAACGCCGAGCGTCATCATCGGGCGAATCCAGCGAATCAGAAGGAAGCAGAGATTGGATGAGGAAAGCAGGAAAGGGATTCCATGCATTTCACTTCCTGAAATTCCTGCCTTCCTCATTCCTTCCTCTTCATTCGGCTCCCGCCAACTCGCCCAGAATCTCCGGCAGCTTCCGCAGTGGCAGCGAATAGTGGCCTTCCTCGTCGAACCAATGCGTCGTCGCCCCCGGCACCCGCGCCGCGACCTCGCGGGCCATCCGGATCGGGATGTTGCGGTCGAGCGCGCCGTGCCAGAACGCGACCGGCACGCGGATCGCGGAAAAATCCAGCTCCCAGGGATCGAGGTAGACGTCGGCATCGGCCACCACGCCCCGGCCGCCCTGCCGGATGCCCTCGCGGAAGCTGCCGAAAAACGCCTCGTAGCCGCCCGCGCTCTCGACCGCCCGCCGATCCACCTCCGGGATCGTTTGCAAGAGCCACGTCAACGGCGGGCGGTCGATCGGCAGGCGGGAAATTTTCCGCGCCCCGGCCATCACCGCCTCCATCAGCCATGGCGCGCGCTTCCGCACCCGCAGCAACCCGCGGTAGGCCCACAATAAATCCGAGCGGTCGGCGAACTCCGCCAGCGGCGGCGCGCCGCACACGACCGACACCCGTTCCGCCCGCTCCGGCAGCCACGCCGCGCAGGCGAGCGCGTACGGTCCGCCGCCGGAAACGCCGAGCACCGAAAACGTCTCCGCGCCGACGTGGTCCGCCAGTCCCGCCACCACGGCCGGCCACTCCGCCAGCGAGCGTTTGCCCGCGAAATCCGACCGCCCGAGCCCCGGCCGGTCCGGCGAAACGATCCGCAGGCCGAGCCGCTTCGCCTCTCCATCCAACATCCGCGCCTGCAAGCGGCAGCTCGGCCAGCCGTGGAAATACATCAGCGGCCTGCCCGACGGATCGCCGTATTCGGCGAAGCAAAGCCGCCGGCCGTCGGGAGCCGTCCAGTATTGTTCGGTGGAATCCACCTGAAGTTTTCAGTGTTCAGTTTTCAGTGTTCAGGAAGAGACAAAAAGCCACCTTGGCAGAAAGTTCTCAACCTTACGCGCACATGAAAGCCATGCTCATCATTCTGCTTGCCTGTGTCCTTCCTGTTTGGGGAGCAGAGCTGTTCGATTTCGCACTCATGGAGCCTATCCGTATCAAAGAAGCTGACAACCTTCTCAACGGTGAGACGGACGGAGGATCCCTCTCAATCACGTTGGTGGATTCAAACGGCAAGCTTGGGTTTGTTCATTACATGACCAAGGACGCTGGAACAGAGTTCGGAGGTGGCCAGCTATCCTATCGACGAGCCCAATACGAAAAGGGGGTCCTGTTTGCCAATGGCAGCGAAAACGAAAAATTGCTTCTGAGCATCCTTCGGTCAGCGTGCTTGAGAACTTTCGGCACGTCCGATCCCGATGCTCTCAAAAATGCCCCCGGAGGGCCCGATGTATTCACTCGAATGGCCGTGGGAAAGCTGCTCGGGCATTTTTCATTGAAGAAGAAATAAGCCCTCGGTCATCCGCTCTTCCTCTTCCCTGAACACTGAAAACTCGCAAACTTTGTCCTCCTTGCGCTCTAACCAAAGTCGGGCGACAAAGGAAGGATGCCGGAAAAGCGTCATGCCGGAGCCTCCGCCGCTCACGTCCTGATTCGACCGTTCGCCCGGCGAATCGCCCATTGGCCGCCATGTCCGTGCGGATGCGACTTCCCGCCCTAAAAAAAGGGCGTGAATCCAATCTTTGCCGCCTTGCTCCTCCGCCCGCCGCTCTGTTTCGGCGCATTCATCACCCCGCTGGCGGTGCTGACTCTCTCCTCGTGCGGCAAACCGGCCGCCACTTTCAAAACTCCCGTGCCGACCGTCATCGTGGTGCCTGCCACTCCGGCCACACCGGCATCGGAGGAATGGAACGGCACGGTCCGGGCTCGCAACGAGGTCAAACTCGCCTTCCCGGTGGCCGGCCGGCTGAGCCGCCTCACGGTGGAAGTCGGCGACCGCGTGGAAAGCGGCGACACGTTGGCCGAGCTCGACCCCGAGCCGTTCCTCCTCGCGCAGCGCCAGGCCGAAGCCGAATGCCAGGCGGCAACCGTGGCGGTGGCCGAAGCCGAGCGCCGCCTCGCTTCCGAGGAACGTCTGTGGGCGGAACGCGCGACCAGCCGGGCCGATTACGACGCCGCGCGTTCTTCCCACGCAGCCGCCGTCGCCCGCTCGAAAACCGCGGAGGCCTCGCTCGCCCTCGCCAGCCGACAGCTGCGCGAGTCCCTACTGACAGCGCCTTTTTCCGGACGCATCGCCCGGCGCCTCGCGCAAACCGCCTCGTGGACCGAGCCCGGCGTGACCGTGGTCGAGCTCGACCCCGAAGGACCGGCGGAAGTCGTGTTTCCCGCGCCCACCAGCCGCTTGGCCCAGCTCGGCGCCGGTCGCCCCGTGGACGTGTTCGCCAACCGCAGCGGCAACCCCGCCACGCCGATTTCCGGCCGGATCACCCACATCGGCCAGCGCAGCCTTTCCGGCGGCGTGCACGAGGTGATCGTCAGCCTGCCGGATGCCGCAGAGGTCTTTCCCGGAGAAGCCGTGCGGGTTTCCCTCTCATCCGCCTCCTCCGCTCCGCAGGCGGGAGTCCGCCTGCCGGTCACGGCGGTCCAGCCCGCGGGCGAAGACGGAGCCGGTTTCGCCTTCGTGCTCCAGCCGGGCGCACCCCGGATCGAACGTCGCCCCGTCCGTTTCCAAGCGCCGCACGGCTCCGAAGTGATCGTCACGACCGGGCTGCGCGCCGGCGAACTCGCCGTCGTCTCGGGCCTTCCGTTCCTGCGCGACGGGCAGGACGTCCAGGTCCGGCAACGCCAGTGATGCCACAACCGCCCGAATCCCCAACCCGCGCTTTCCCATGAACTTCGCCCGCTTCGCTCTGAAACGCTCACGCGTCACCCTGTTCGCCGCAATCGCCATCCTGTTCGCCGGTGCCGTCGCCTACCTCGATTTCCCCGCGCAGGAAGAACCCACCCTGCCGGTGCGCGCCGCCGCCGTCGCTGCCTATTTCCCCGGCCTTCCGACCCGGCAAATGGAGGAACTCGTCGCCCGCCCGATCGAGGACCGAATCCGCACGATGCCGGAGCTCAAGCACCTGAGCACGCGCGTCCGCACCGGCCAGGTGCTCATGACCGTGGAAATCGGCGACCGCCACACCGATCTGGCTCCCATCTGGCAGCGACTGCGATCCCGGATGAACGACGTCGCCGCCACCCTACCGGACGGGGTTTACGGGCCCTTCGTCGATGATGAATACGGGCGGGTGGCCGTCGCCTCGCTGGCGCTGAGCGGCCCCGCTCTCACCCCGGAGGAATTGCGGACCGAGGCGAAACGGCTGCGTGACGGGCTCTTCCAACTGCCCGGCGTCGAAAGCGTCACCTTTCACGGACTGCCCGAGGAAGCGCTGTATCTGGAAACGCGCGGCAACCGGCTGCAACAGGCCGGGCTGACCCCGCAAAGTATCGCCGCCGACCTCCAGCGGCAGAACGTGATCGCCACCGGCGGGGAAATCCGCATGGGCACGCTGGTCGCACCGGTCACCCCCACCGGCGATGTCCGGAACCCTGACGAACTGCGCCGCCTGCCCGTCACCCTGCCCGCCGGCGGTTCCATCCCGCTCGGAGAATTGGTCGACATCCGCCGTTCCCTCGTCGATCCGCCCGACAATGTCGTCCTTCACCGGGGGGAAAACGCCGTCTTGCTCGCCATCTCGATGCGGGACGGCATGAACGTGATCTCCTTCGGCCGGGATCTCCGGGAGCACACCGAAAAGCTCGTGCGCTCGCTGCCCGCCGGGGCGAAGGCCGAGTTCGTGACCTTCCAAGGCGACGTCGTCGACAAGGAGATCTCCAAAACCAAGCGCACGTTCTACGAAACGCTCGTCATCGTCATGATCGTCGTCATCAGCTTCATCGGATGGCGCGCCGGCTGGATCGTCGGTGCCACCGTTCCCCTCACGCTGCTGGCCTCGCTGCTGGTGATGAAGCTCTTCGGCCTCACACTTAACAACGTCACCCTCGCCGCGCTGATCATCTCGCTCGGGCTGCTTGTCGACAACGGCATCGTCATCGCCGAGGACATCCTGCGGCGTCTCTCCGCGGGCGAAGAGCGCGCCCTCGCCTGCATCAACGCCGGACGCAGCCTCGCCATCCCGCTGCTCACGGCCACGCTCGCCTGCGTCGCCGCCTTCCTCCCGCTGATGCTCGTGCGGAACGTCACCGGCGAATACACGCGAAACCTCTCCTGGGTCATCACCATCACCCTGCTCGGCTCGTGGTTCCTGTCGCTGCTGATCGTTCCGCTGCTCTCCTACCACTTCGCGAAAGCCCCGGCCGGACACGCCGCGGCGGAGGATGATTCGGCCTACCGGACCCCGTTTTACCGGAAAATCCGCAAGGCCATCGAATGGGTCCAGGCGCACCGGCTCGCCTACGTCGGCCTCATGCTCGGGCTGCTCGCGCTCGCAGGATTCGGCGCGCTGCGGATTCCCGCCGCCTTCCTCGCCGAGTCGAACCGCCGCCAGCTCCGGCTGTTCTGGGAACTGCCGCCCGGCACCCCCGCCGATGTCACCGCCGCCAAAGCCCGCGAACTCTCGGCGTGGCTGCGGCAGGAAGGCCCGCGCTGGCATGTCCGGGAGGATGTCACGTTCATCGGCGACGGAGGACCGCGCTTCGTCCTCTCAATCGACCCGCCCGACCCCGTCCCGCACACCGCGTTCACGCTTCTCAACCTGACCGACACCGGCGACATCGACGAAGCGGCGGCCGGCTTGCATCGCGCGCTCGCCGAGCGTTTCCCGGGCGTCCGCCTGCGCATCGCCAAATTCAGTTTCGGAACCCATGAGGCGGGCACCCTGATCTACCGCATCAGCGGCCAAGACCTCGACACCCTGCGCTCGCTCGCCGCCCGCTACGAAGCCGCCATGCTCGGCGTGCCCGGCACGCTCCACGTCCGCAACAACTGGGAGCCGGACACGCTACGGGCGTCCGTCGCCATCGACCAAACGAAAGCCCGGCTCGCCGGCATCACCACATCCGGCGTGGCCGCGGCGTTACAAACCGTCCTCGGCGGCGGAGCCATCTCGCAATACCGCACCGACGACCGGTCCCTGCCGATCCTGTGGCGGGCCGACGCCGCCACGAGGAGCGAACCGCAGAACCTCGAAGCCATCCTCGTGCGCACGACCGAGGGGGCCGACGTCCCACTCGGCTCGATCGCCCGCATCGAATGGAAAACCGAGCCATCCCTCATCCAACGACGCGATCTCGAACGCACCATTTCCGTCATCGGACGCAACCCCGGCATGTCGGCCGACGCACTCGCGGCACATCTCCAACCCGTCGTCTCCTCGATCGAAACGCCGCCCGGCTTCCGTGTGGAAATCGGCGGCGAGCTGGAGGAATCCAACGAAGCGAACACCGCCATTTTCGCCTACATGCCGCTGGCCCTGCTCCTGCTCTCCGGAGTCTTCGTCTGGCAGTTCAACTCGATCCGCAAGCTCGTCATTATCCTCGCCAGCGTGCCGTTCTGCTTCACCGGCGTCGTCGCCACGATGCTCGTCCTGCACGGGAAGTTCGACTTCATGGCCATGCTCGGGCTGCTCGCCCTCGCCGGCATCATCGTCAGCAACGCCGTGCTCCTCCTGGAATGCATCGAGGAAGAGCGCACCGCCGGAAAACCGCCGAGCGAAGCGCTCGTCATGGCGTGCCTGAAACGCCTCAGACCCATCCTGATGACCAAGCTCACGTGCATCCTCGGCCTGGTGCCGCTCTACCTCTTCGGCGGCGCCCTTTGGGAAAACCTCGCGATCACCATCGCCGGCGGCCTCGCCGTTGGAACCCTGATCACCCTCGGCCTCGTGCCCGCCCTCTACCACTGGCTGTTTTTCTCCCGCCGCCCCACCCAAGCCCCCGTCGTCGCATGAAACACCCCTTGCCCACCCGCCTGCTCCTCGTCCTCTCCATCCTGGCACCGCTGACCGGCTGCGCCACCGGCCGCGAGCCCAAGCCCGCCCCGCCACCGCCCGCCGCCACGGCGACCGGCACCCCATGGTGGAAACGCAGCGACCGCACGCTCGCCGCCCTCGTCGAACGGGCGCTCTCCGGCAACCGCGACCTGCGCGCCGCCGACGCCCGCCTGCGGGAAGCGAAAGCGCTGCGGCAGGAAAGCCGCTCCGCCTTCCTCCCGGTCGCCACCGTCTCCTCCGGCTACCGCCGCCAGCTCGATAGCACCGTCTTTTTCAAAGGCGTGCCGGAAGACATCCGCAATCAGGACATCTTCGACGTCGGCATCGACTCCGCCTGGGAACTCGACCTCTTCGGCCGCATCCGCCGAACCGTGGAAGCAAACGACGCGCTCGCCGCCGCCACGGAAGCGGACCTCTCGCAAATGCGCCTGCTGATCGTCACCGAAACCGCGCGCGCCTATGTCGAACTCGCCGGCGCGACCGCTTCGATCCCGCTTCAGGAGCGCCAGTTGGAAATCGCCGGCGAAACGTTGCGCTTGCTCCATTGCCAGATCGACGCCGGTAAAATCTCCCGCGACCGCCTCGGCCCGGCCGAAGCCGGAGCTGCCAACGCCCGCTCGACCCTGCGCGATCTGCGGCTTGCCGAGCGCTCCGCCCGCAACCGCCTCGGCGTCTTGCTCGGCGGCGACACCCTGCGGAAAATCGACGCCAAACCGCCGGAAATCCCCGCTCCGAAATTCGGCGGCGACGCCACACGCCTGCTCGCGCGCCGCCCCGACATCCTTGCCGCCGAACGCCGCCTCGCGGCAAGCACCGCGGCGATCGGCATCGTGCGGGCCGATTACTTCCCGACGCTCAGCTTCGTCGCCCGCGCCGGGTTCGAAGCGAACAACCTCGGCGGCCTCGACGCGACCAAGGCCGGGTTCTTCGCCTTCGGCCCCCGGCTGCAATGGGATCTGCTCAACCTCCACCGCACCCGCGCGCGGGAGAAAGCCGCCGAAGCCCGCCGGGAGCAAGCCTTCGCCTCGTGGGAAAACAGCGTGCTGCTCGCCTTGGAAGAAATCGACAACGCCCTGGCGGGTTACGACGAGGCCGGGCAGGAGGCGCTCGACCGCCGTCGCGCCGCCACCGCGCTTGAAGAATCCGCCCACATCGCGAAACAAAACGAGGAACAAGGCCTCGCCGACCCGCTCACCGCCCGGGCGGCCGAGCAAGCCGCGCTGCAAGCGAAGCTCGCACGAATCCGCGCCGACGCAGGACTCGCCAACGCGACCCTTTTCCTGCATCAATCTTTGGCCGTCGATCGATGACCCGCGCTCCCGCACCATCGCTCCGTAACGTCATGTCCTCCCGCCCGACCGACGCCATTCCGCTCGCCCTCCCGGGCAACGCCAGGCCCCCGTCCTCCCGCCGCCGCTGGCTGGGCGTCCGCTCCTACTGGCTCTGTCAAGCGGCTGGCTGGGGCGGCCTGCTCACGCTCATGGCCGGGCCGCTCCCCCTCAAAGCCCTGGCCTCCGGCGCGGAATTCGCCGCCCTGCTGCTCTTCTGCGTCACCGGCCTGCTGCTTTCCCACCTGCTGCGGGTGGCCATCACGAAGGCACTCGACGCCTCCCGCACCTGGGGCGGACTCATCCTGCGAATCCTCCCTTGGTTCGCCTTCATTCCGGCCGTGCATGCCATCATACAGGTCGCCTGGGCCAAGGACGTGCTCCCGCACTCGACCGCGTTCATGAATTCCTTCCCCGGGCGGGACCCGGTCCTGTTCGCCTTCGTGGACATCTTCAGCTTCTCGACCGGGATTTTCGCCACCTGGACCGGCTTTTATTTCGGCCTGATCATCCAACGGCATCACCACGAAACCCGCATCGACCGGCTGGAACTCGCCGCCCACATCCAGGAAGCCGCCTGGCAGGAACTCCGCGCCCAGCTCAACCCGCACTTCCTCTTCAACAGCCTCAACTCGATCCGCGCCCTCATCCCGCGCGACCACACCGCCCCGCGTGACGCCGTGATGCACCTCTCCGAGCTCCTCCGCAGCTCCCTCGCCCTGAAGCAAGACGAGCTCATCCCACTGCACCGCGAGTTGGAGACCGTCGACAGCTTCCTCGCTCTGGAAAGCCTCCGCTTCGAGCAACGGCTACGGGTCGTCCGCAGCGTGGAGGAGGGCACGTTGGGTTGGCTCGTGCCTCCCTTCCTCGTCCAGATCCTCGTCGAAAACGCCGTGAAATACGGCGTCGCCCCGTACGAAGGCGGAGGCGACATCGAACTGCGCATCGGCTTCGCAGGCGAAAACCTGCGGGTCGAAGTCTTCAACCGCGGCGTGATCGGACGCGCCACCGGCGTGCCATCCACCGGAATCGGCCTCGCCAACATCCGTGCGCGCCTCGCACTCCTTTTCGGTGCCTCCGCAATACTGACACTGGAAAACTCCGGCCCCGATCGCATCCGGGCCAGAGCCCTCGTGCCGCCCCACCGACTCCGTCCCGCCACCCCCCCGAATCCTGCCACATGAAAGTGGTCATCATCGACGACGAACGCCTCGCCCGTGAAGAACTCCGCTCCCTGCTGCGCGTGGCCCCCGACGTCGAAATCGTCGGCGAAGCCGCCAACGCGACCGAGGCGATCGCCTTGCTCGAACGCGTGACGCCCGACGTCCTGTTCCTCGACATCGAAATGCCCGGCCGCACCGGTTTCGACCTGCTGGCCGCCCTGCCCAAAAGCCCGCGCGAGGTCGTCTTCGTCACCGCCTACGACTCGTTCGCCCTGCGCGCCTTCAGCGTCAACGCCCTCGACTACCTGATGAAACCGGTGCGCCCCGAGCGGCTGACCGAAACGCTGGAACGGCTCCGCCAGCGTCTCGCCACCGCCTCCCCCGCCGCGCTCCCCGCGGAGCCCCCCGTCACGCCGCTCGGCGAGGACGACCAGTTTTTCCTCCGTGACGGCGACCGCTGCTGGTTCGTCCCCGTGCGCTCGATCCTGCTCATCGAGGCGGAAGGCAGCCACTCCCGCGTCCACCTGGCGGACGGTAAACCGCTGCTGCACCGCTCGCTCGCCGCGATGGAAGCCCGCCTGCCCACCTCGATCTTCCTCCGGGCGAACCGCTCGCAGTTGGTCAACCGCCTCTCCATCGCCCACGTCGAGCCATGGTTCAGCGGCGGGTTGAAGGCCATACTGAAAAACGGCGTTTCGCTCGAATTTTCCCGCCGCCAGGCCCAGGCCCTGCGCGAGAACCTCGGACTCTGACCGATCGCCGGCCGCCCCGCGGATTTCTCCCCCCTTGCGCCCTAACCGAAGCGGGGCGATAGAGTTAGAATGCCGGAGAAACGCCATGCCGGAGCCGCCGCCGCGACCGCGCTGGTCGTGGCGAACATGGTCGGCACCGGCGTGTTCATCTCGCTCGGCTACCAGTTGGTCGATTTCCACGCCGCGCCGCCGATCCTGCTGCTGTGGGTCATCGGCGGGCTGATCGCGCTGTGCGGTGCCTACAGCTATGCCGAGCTGGCCGCCGCGCTGCCGCGCTCCGGCGGCGAATACCACTTCCTCGGCACGCTCTACCATCCGGCGCTCGGCTTCATGGCCGGGCTGATGTCGGCCGTCGTCGGCTTCGCCGCGCCCACCGCCGTCACCGCGCTGGCGCTCGGCGGCTACTTGCAGCGGAGCTTCCCCGGCGTGCCCGCGGACGCCACCGCCGTCGCGGTGATCCTGCTCGGCGCGGCGTCGCACGCGTTGAGCGCCCGCACCAGCGCGCGCGTGCAAGTCGCCTCCACCGCGTTGAAGCTCGCGCTGATCGGCGCGTTCCTGATCGCCGCGCTCGTTCTGCCCGGCCATGGCGACATCCGCTGGCGGCCGGAACCGGCCGACCTCGCCGAAGTCTTCCGTCCGGCCTTCGCCGGCGCGCTGTTGTTCGTGTTCTACGCCTACAGCGGTTGGAACGCCGCCGTTTACGGCTTGGAGGAATGGCACGAACCGCGAAGGACGGTGAAACGCGCGCTCATCGGCGGCACGCTGCTGGTGCTGGCGCTCTATGTCGCGCTCAACGCCGCGTTCCTGCACGCCGCGCCGGCCGCCGAACTGCGCGGCGTGCCGGAGATCGCCGACGTCGCGGCGCGCGGGCTGTTCGGCCCGGCGGCGGCGCGCTGGACGTCCGCCCTGCTGGCGCTCGGCCTGTTTTCCTCGGTCAGCGCGCTGCTGTGGGCCGGCCCACGGGTGCTCGGCACGATGGGCCGGGACGTGCGGGCGCTGAAATGGTTCGCCCCGCGCGACGGCGTGCCGCTGCGCGCGCTCGCGTTCCAGACCGCGCTCGCCCTCGGCTTCGTCGGCTACGGCCGCCTCGACGCGCTGGTGACCTACACCCAGACCGGCCTGACGCTCTGCTCGGTGCTGGCGGTCGCCGGCCTGTTCCGCCTCCAGCCGCGCCCGCCCGCCCGCCGGTTCCACGTCCTGCCGGCCGCCGTTTTCCTCGCCATGACCGGCTTCGTCATCGTGCAATCTTTGATCAAAACGGACAGCCGCGGCGCCGCGCTCTGCGGCCTGCTCACCGCCGCCGGCTGCGCCCTGCTGTGGTTTCCCCTTCACCCGAAATCCCGATGAAAACGCTCCGTCCTATCGCCCTCGCCGCCGCCACCCTGGCGCTCGCCGCGTGCTCGGATTCCTCCACCGCGCGGAAACCCGTGCCCGGCCCGGACACGCCGCTGGAACCCTACGTTCCGGCCGCCTTCTCGCCCGCCGCCGGAACCGCCGACGCCAACGACATCGCGCTCTTCCTCGCGGGCAAACCGGTCCGCCACGGCGCCGCCCTTTCCCAGATGCAGCTCACCGGCGATTACCGCACCCACGCCGACCTCATGGCCCAGCGCTGGCGGCGCTACACCGCCCGCCGCACGCTGCGCCAGAGCCAGTGGTCGGACGCCTACCTCGCGCCGACGATCGGCTCGCCCGGCACGGTGATCTATCCCTTCGGCGGCCCCGACCTGCTGCACGTGATGGCGATGTTCCCGCGCACCACCACCTACGTCCTGCTCGGCCTGGAACCGTCCGGCTCGCTGCCCGCCCTCGAATCCCAGAACCCCGGCGCGGTGCTCAACGACCTGTTCCGCATCGACAAGGCGATGGAAACCCAGCTCAAGGTCGGCTACTTCATCACCAAGGACATGCGGGCCGAGCTCAGCGGCGGCCCGATGCCCGGCACGACCCCGCTCTTGCTCGCCTCGATCGGCCTGATGAGCGGCACCGTCGAAAGCATCCAGTCGATCTCGGCGGGCGGCAACACCGGCGTCGATATCCGCTTCCGCCTGCCCTACGGCGGCTCGCGCCGGGCGATCTACATGGCCGGCGACCTGTCGAACGGCGGCTTCGGCGGCGGCTACCGCTCGTGGCTCGGCGGCTATGGCGGCTCCGTCGCGTATTTCAAAGCCGCCTCGTATCTGGCCCACGAGGACAGCTTCTCCGGCATCCGCGATTTCGTCCTGAAAAACTGCCGCGCCGTGGTGCAGGACGACTCCGGCATCCCCCACCGCTTCTTCGGTGGCTGGGACGCCCGCCTGTTCGGCCGCTATGATTACCCGATCGAGCTCTTCGCCAACAAGGGCCAGCCCGACCTGCGCGCCGCCTACGACGCCATCGGCCGCGGCCCGGACATCCCCTTCGGCTCCGGCTACCACTACCGCGCGTCCGAGGCGAATTTGCAGCTTTACGTCAGGAAATGACCCGAAGTGCGGGAGCTTGCCGCCGGGGTCAGGCGATCTTTTGAGCAAGGATGATCAAGGTCTGGCACCGGCTACCGGCGGCGCGCCTTCGACTGCGGGTTAAAGGTTGTAGCTACGGAAATCATTTTGACTCGGAGCGGGTAGCCGGTTGTCCAGCACCGCCTTGTTCTGCCTTGTAGATTGTGTGCAGGTCACCGTCGACGAAGCCGACCGCGATGCCCTCCGCTTGCTTCAGCATCCTGGCATTCTCGTCTCCAAACGAAAGGTAATCTCCAAGATATGATTTCATGTTCGCGAGGCATGATTCCAAACTTCCTTCGTGAATTGGTTCTGGGATTGAAATCGATCGCGGAGTGCCCTCGAAAACCTCCTCGCATGCCCAATCTGGATCGGTCGCATCATAGATCGATGCGCCTATGAGCTCGACTGAATACTCGCCGCCATTCTCGATGAGGTTGAACGAGTATCCTCGGATCTTGTCCACCTCGGCTTTGGAAAGACTCGTCCGCAACCAGACAGACAGGTGATCGAGGAAGTTCATTTTTTGGGCAGAACGATGAGCGCATGCACCACTACCAGCGGCGGCGCACGTCGATCACGGGGTTGAGGTTGTAGATACGGAAAATCATCGAAACAGGGCGGCTGGTAGTGGTTGTCATGACGCGGCTTGTTCTACGATTCTTTTATCAAGCGGCTACGAACCTCCATCAAAGCAAATCCCAGTAAGTTCAAGCCCTTCCAGAGGAGCGGATTATCGGCATGCTCATCGTCCCTCCCCATCCCGATTCCCCAGATCCGGTCTTGAGGACTGGCCTCGACAAGCACCTTTGAACCAGTGCGTCGAAGGAATTCTCCCATTTGACTATTCTGAGCGAACTTAGCGTGATTGCCTGCGACTACGATGCCGAATCTGTGCGCTCGCCAAGTGGCTTCGTCGAAACCCAACACCTTCCTTCCTAGGCTCTTTGCTGCACCGGGACTTCCTGCTTTGAGTATTTGCCCCCGAATCGTCTCGTCGCCGAAAAGCCGCGCTTTCTCTGCCATCATGAAATGCTCAGTATTGGGATATTCGATGCCATCAACAGTAAACTTTGCAGAATACCAGTTGCTGAGACAGCTCTGATCAATCTGACCTCTAACCTTGGGTGTGTGCCCCCAGAAGAAAACATACTTCGGACGCGAGCCGCTAGCGACGATGGTCTGCAAGTCGTCAACTGAACGTGCGTCTTCGGCTTTCATTTATTTGGTAGAACATTGTTATTACCCGACCAGTCGGGTTTGGGGGGTGATACCCGACCGGTCGGGTATCACGGTAAAAGGCGACCCGCAGGCGCGGAGTTCGACGGGGCTGGTCATTGCCCGTTTTGTAAGATCGGCGGCGGTGACGGGCCAAGAGAAATGGGCGCGGGGATAGGCTCTTCGGCCCACGGAACGGATGCTTCGTCCCCCGGGACAGGCTCTTCAGCCCACGGGACGGATGCCTTACCCCACGGGACGGACGATTTTCCCCACGGGACCGAGGCGTTGTCCCCGCCTGGTTCTGACCGCGTCCCATCCGAGCGGGAATCAAGCCCCTGCCCGGCGCGAGCCCGCGCCATCGCCTCTTCCTGAAAACTGAAAACTGAAAACTCGCAAACTTCCTACGCCAGCGCGTTGAGCAGCGGGCCATCCTGCCAGCGCCGCGACGCCCCGAGCCGGGCGAACACGCGGTCCTGCGACGGCCAGACGGCGACGCGCTGGCCGGAGGAACCGACGAGCAGCACGAGGTTCGGCGAATGGCGGGGCGAAAGGCAGGCGTTCGCCCAGAAGCCGGCCGGCCGCGGCGGATCGAGCGAATCCTCGACTTCGATCTCGCGCGCGCCGCTGCCCGCGCGGCGGTTCTGCCACAGCCCGCCGCCGAACATCGGATTGGCCGCCGACGGCCGGATGACGTCGGCGAACACGCTGGCGCTGAAGCCGTCCGCACCGCTGCCGCGCAGCAGCGTGGCGAGCGTTCGGCCGAGCTTGCCGAGGTCCTCGACGGTCATTTTCGCGCCGGTCGAAAGGTAGTAGCGCCCGCGGCCGTCGGTCCGCCACTCCGGCGCGCGCAGGCCGATCGGCCGCAGCACCGAGCGGTGGAGGTAGCCCGCCAGCGGTTCGCCGCCGAGCCGACGCTGGAGGAACTCCGCCAGCACCTCCCAGTGCGACGGCCCGTAGCGGAACTGCGTGCCGGGCGCGTCCACCACCCGCAGCGCCAGCGCCGCGCGCCCCTTGTCGGCGGGATTCGCGCTGTAAAGCGGGCCCGCGCCGCCCTCCAGCCCGGACGTCTGCTGGAGCAGCATCCGCGGCGTGATCAGGCGCTTCGCCGCGTCGCCCCGCCATTCGGGAAAGGTTTCGTGCAGCGGCTCGTCGAGCGTCATTTTCCCCTGCTCCACCGCCTTCGTCACCGCCAGTCCGGCGAGCGTTTTGGTGATGCTCAGCGTCGGCCCGTAGGCGTCCGGGTGGGACGCCTGCACGCGCGACCGCCCGTGCCACAGCGCCCAGCCCTTCGGATTCCAGCAGCCGGCCACCCGGTCGACGGGCCCGCTGCGGCACTCTTCGGACGCCGCAGCGCAACCGGAAAACCCGCCCACCGCCCCGGCGGCGGCCCATTTCAGCCATTCACGACGCGTCAGCATTCGGTCCATTTACCTCCTGTGGAAGATGATAGAAATGGAAATTAGGGGCCGGGGCGACGGGACGAGATTTGAACCGCGAATCGGACGAATCCCGCGAATCTTTTTGAAATGAGGAAAGCAGGAATTGCAGGAAGGAGAACGAAGGGGCTCACTTTCCTGAAATTCCTGCCTTCCTCATTCCCCCCTTCTTCTGATTCGCGAGATTCGCCCGATTCGCGGTTTTTGAAACGAGGAGGGATGGCGTAACATTTTGAAACTTGGCACTGAAGCCCGGGCGGCCTACACCCCCGCCGTGCTCAGCATCCATAAGCTCACCAAGACCCTCGGCGGACGCACCCTGTTCCGGGAGGCCGAAATGACCATCAACTGGGGCGAACGCGTCGCCTTGGTCGGTCCCAACGGCGCGGGCAAATCGACGCTTTTCCGCATGATCCTCGACCAAGAGGACCTCGATGAAGGCACGATCGAGCGCGATGAATACGCGATCACCGGCTACCTCGCGCAGGAAGCGGGCGATCCGGGCGACGAGACGATCTTGGAAATCGCCATGGGCATCAACCCGGAGATGGTCAACGTCCTGCGCACGATGCGCGAGCACGAGGCCGCCGGCACGCTCGGCGACCCGGCCTACGGTGCGGCACAGGACCAGTTCACGCTTGTTAACGGCTACCAGCTCGAACCGAAGGCGAAGAAGATTTTGGCCGGCCTCGGCTACAAGGAGGCGGACTTCCACCAGCCGGCCCGCAAGTATTCCGGCGGCTGGATCATGCGCGCCTACCTCGCCCGCCTGCTCGTCATGGAGCCCGACCTCCTGATGCTCGACGAGCCGACGAACCACCTCGACCTGCTTTCCCTGCTCTGGCTCCAGCGCTACCTGCGAAACTACTCCGGCGCGGTGCTGATGATCTCGCACGACCGCGATTTCATGGACGAGCTGGTCGAAAGCGTCGTCGAGATCGACCCGGACGCCCAGAAGCTCATCACCTACACCGGCAACTATTCGAAGTACCTCGAGCAACGCGAGCAGCGCTACGAGCAGCAGCTCCAGGCCTACCGCAACCAGCAGAAGGAAATCGACGCGACCCAGGAGTTCATCGACCGTTTCCGCCAGGTCACTTCCAAAGCCGCCCAGGTCCAGAGCCGCGTGAAGCAGCTCGAAAAGCTCGAGCGCATCGAAAAACCGCGCGCCCCGCGCAAGCCGTTCCGCTTCAGCTTCCCGCAGCCGCAGCGCTCCAACCAGAAGGTGATGGACCTGCAGAAGATCTCCCAGGCCTACGGCGAGAAGCGCATCTACAAGGACCTCGATCTCACGCTCGAGCGCGGCGAGAAGATCGTGCTCGTCGGCCCGAACGGCGCGGGCAAATCGACGCTGCTCAAGATCCTCGCCGGCACGCTGGCGATCGACGGCGGCAAGCGCGACGTCGGCTACGCGACCAAGCTCGGCTACTACTCGCAGCACCGCTCGGAATCGCTGAACGAGAACAACACGGTGTTGGAGGAGGTCATGGCGTCCTGCCCGACGCTGCGCGAAGACGAGGCCCGCTCGATCCTCGGTTCGTTCCTGTTCCGCCGCACCGATGTCGAGAAGCGCTGCGGCGTGCTGTCCGGCGGTGAGAAATCCCGTCTCAATCTGGTGAAGTTCCTCACCGACCCGCCGAACCTCCTCCTGATGGACGAGCCGACGACGCACTTGGACATCCTGTCGATCGACTCGCTGGTCAACGCGCTCAAAGCCTACGAAGGCACGCTGGTGTTCATTTCCCACGACGTGCACTTCATCCGCACGCTGGCGGAAACCACGCTGCACATCACCCGCAACGCCGACGACAGCGGCAGCGTGCTGACCCGCTACGCCGGCGGCTACGACTACTTCCTCGAGAAGAGCGGCCTCAACGACGACCGCGGCGCGGTGACGGCGTAAGGGCCGGAAACCGGGGCCGGGCGAAACACGCCGGCCGGACGCCGGATTGCAGGGTGGCAATCCGAGGGGTTTGCGCTACAGACGTGGCAGCGTTTAGCCCTCCCCGCGGAAAGCGGGGAGCACCGTCATGATCTTCTCCACCCCCTCCCGCCGCCGCCGCCGGCTGCTGATCGCGTCCGTGATCACCCTGCTGGTGCTGGTCGCCGCACTGGCCACGGACCTGCTCTGCGGCCTGCTGATCTCGCCCTCGTTTTCGCCCTCGCTCGGCTTGGTGCACGCGATGCACCGGAAGCTGCATGGCGCGCAAGCGGTGGAACCGGTGAAACCACCGTCCGCGCCCGCCGGCCACGCGCAAGCCCCTCCGGCGGAACTTCCCCCGCTCGAGCCCGCCGCCCTCCGCGAGGCATTCCGCACCAAGCCCTGGTTGCGCACCGCCTTCGTGCTGACGGACGACCAGACGAGCCTGGAGGACTTCCAGCGCCGCTCCGGCCAGCTCGACGCGGTGTTCCCGACCGGCCTCCGCGTGGAGACGGCGGATGGAAACCTGCGGATCAACCCGGACGCGCGGGTCATCCGCACCCTTTCCAACGGCCGGCATCTGGTCCTCCCCGTCGTCTCGAACACCAGCGCCAACGGCGACTGGCTGCCCGACCCGCTCGCCACGATGCTGAGCCGCTCCGAAGCGGGCGACCGCCTCATCCGAAACCTGAAGGCCGCCGTCACCGACCTCCACGCGGACGGCATCAACCTCGACTTCGAGCAGCTCAGCGGCAAGGAAACGGACGATTTCAACGAGTGGGTGAAGCGCCTGTGCGACGCGTTCCATGCGGAAAATCTGCTGGTGACCGTCGACCTCCCGATGAACGACGAGGCTTACGACCCCGAATTTCTCGGAGGCGTGACCGACGCAGTGGTGGCGATGGCCTACGACGAACATTACGCCGCGGGACATCCCGGCAGCATCGCCGGGCAACCGTGGTTCACCGACGCGCTGGACGATCTCAGCCAGCGGGTGCCCGCGGGCAAGCTGATCGTCGCGCTCGGAGGTTACGGTTACGATTGGAATGTCACGGCCGGCACGCCGCCCGAGGCGATCGGGTTCGAGGAGGCGATGTTCCTTGCTTCGGACGAAGAAGCCGACGTGGAGGCGGACGGCGACGACCTGAACTCCCATTTCGAATACACGGACGAAGACACCCAGCAAAAGCACGAGGTCTGGTTTCTCGACGCCATCTCGGCGTGGAACCAAACCCATCTCGCGAAATCGCACGGCATCCGGGGGTTCTCCCTCTGGCGCATGGGAGTGGAAGACCCGGGCATCTGGGATTTCCTCGGCGGCGATCCGGACCAATACCAGCCCGCCCGCCTGACCTCCACGGCGGGAGGACAATCGGTCCACTTCCTCGGCGAAGGCGAGCTCCTCCGCGTCCGTTCGGTGCCGACCGACGGCAAACGAAACGCCACGTTCGACGGCCGGCTCGTCGACTGGGCCAAATACGAAACCCTCCCGCGTTGCTACGAGGTGGACCGGTTCGGCCACAGCCCGGAAAAGAAGATCGCCCTGACGTTCGACGACGGGCCGGACCCCGTCTGGACGCCCGAAGTGCTGAAAGTGCTGCAGGCCGAACACGTCCCCGGAGCCTTCTTCGTCATCGGCGACCAAGCCCAGAAAAACCCGGAGCTGGTGAAGGACGAGTTCGCCCAAGGCCACCTGATCGGCAACCACACCTTCCTCCACCCGAACATCCAGACGCTTTCCGAAACCCACCTGCGGATGGAACTCAACGCCACCGAGCGGGTGATCGAATCCCTGACCGGCCGCGCCGCGAAGCTGTTCCGCGCGCCCTTCGACACGGACACCTCCCCCACCCTGAGCAGCGAGCTGCGGCCGCTGCGCGTCGCCGACTCCATGGGACTGGTCGTCGCCGGGGGGGACATCGATTCCGACGACTACGACAAGCCCGGCACCGACGTCATCGTCGACCGCATCCTTCAAAAGCTCACCCCGGACGGTCCGAACGTCGTGGTCATGCACGATGGCGGCGGCGACCGCCATCAGACCGTGGAGGCCCTGCAACGGATCATCCCGCTGCTGAAGAGCCGGGGGTACGAGTTCGTCGCGCTGAACCAGCTCATGGGCGTCTCCACCCAGGACCTCATGCCCCCGGCGAGCACCCAGGACGGCATCGTGGACTACGGTCAGTCCGTTTTCACCTACCTGCGGACGAAGGGATGGATCGCCCTGCAGGCGCTGTTCTATTTCACCACCGTGGTCTCCATGCTGCGGATCGCCTTTCTCGGGATCTTCCTGCGGCGGAAAAAGGAGCCTGCGGAAGCCGGCGGCGAACCCTTCACCCCGCCGGTGACGGTGCTCGTCCCGGCATACAACGAATCCAAGGTCATCCGCCGCACGCTCGACGGCCTCCTGAGCGCCGACTACCCCGATCTCCAGATCCTCGTGGTCGATGACGGCAGCACCGACGACACGGCGGCCCAGGCGCTGGCGTTCGCGGAGAAAAACCCGCGGGTCCGGGTGATCACGAAACCCAACGGTGGCAAATGGTCGGCGCTGAACCTGGGATTCCGCGAAATCGACCGCGACTACATCGTGACGATCGACGCCGACACCATCATCCCGCCCGGCACGATCCGCTCGCTGATCGCCCCGTTCCGCAACCCCGAGGTCGATGCCGTCTGCGGCAACGTGCAGGTCGGCAACGTGAGGAACATCCTCACCGCGTTCCAGGACGTGGAATATGTGACCACGCAGAACTACGACCGTCGCGCGTTCGATTCCCTCAACTGCATCAGCGTGGTCCCCGGCGCCACCGGCGCGTGGAAACGGCAGGCCGTGCTGGACGCCGGCGGCTACTCCGATGAAACGCTCACCGAGGACGCCGACCTCACGCTGACCCTGCTGAAGCGCGGCGCGAAAATCGTCTACGCCCCGGAAGCGCGCTCCGTCACCGAAGCACCGGAAACCAACTCCGCGCTCTTCAAGCAACGCTTCCGCTGGAGCTACGGCACCTTCCAGTGCCTGTGGAAGCACCGCGATTGCGCGGGCAAAGGCACGCTCGGCAAAGTCGCGTTCCCCAACCTTTTCCTGTTCCAGGTCGTCTACCCCGTCCTCTCCCCCCTCGGCGACGCCGTGTTCTTTCTTTCGCTCCTGCGCGGCGATTTCGGTGCCATCGCCCTCGGCTACGGCCTGTTCCTGCTGATGGATCTGATCGGTTCGATCGTCGCCTTCCAGCTCGACCACCGCAAGATGCGCACGCTGTGGGTCGTGCTAATCCAGCGGTTCTATTACCGGCAGTTCATGTATTGCGTCACGTTCAAGTCGATCATCCGCGCGTTCTGCGGCGGGCGTCAGGCATGGAACAAACTGGAGCGCAAGGATTCCATCCGCCTGCCCTCCGGCTACGGCTCGGCTCGTTGAGCCGGAGACGCCTCCCACGCATCCATGTCGCCCGTCTTCCACCCCTTCACCTTCGAGCACTTCGCCGCCGTCGCGACCGGCGCGGCGGTCACGGCCGGCTTGATCGCGATGGGCCGCACCGGTCACCGCGGCCAGCTCGTCTCCACCGGCATCCTCGCCTTTCTCAACCTCGCCGCCTTCGCCATCGTCCAGATCGGTTGGCGGACGATGCCGGGAGCGAACCTGGAGCACGCCATCCCCGGCCACCTCTGCGACATCTCCTCGATCCTCGCCGGCTTCGCCCTGCTGACGCGCCGGCCGCGGCTGTGCGAGCTGACCTACTTCTGGGGGCTCGCCGCCACGATCCAGGGCCTGCTCACCCCGGCGATCCAGATCGGTTTCCCCTCCGGGCCGTTCTTCGCTTTTTTCCTCCAGCACTTCGCCATTGTCGCCGCGGCGCTCTACCTGCCGACGGTCGATGGCTGGCGGCCGGATTCGCCGTGGTGGCGTTCGCCCGCCCGCGCGTGGCTCTGGGCGAACGTCTACCTGGCCGCCGCGGTGGCGCTCAACGTCTGGCTCGGCACGAACTTCGCCTTCGCCGCACACAAGCCGACCAATCCGAGCCTGCTCGACCACCTCGGGCCGTGGCCGTGGTATCTGCTCTCGATGCAGGGCCTCGCCGTGGTGTTTTTCACCCTGCTCGCCCTGCCGTTCTTCGGACGCAAGCCGGCGGGAAATTAGGTTGGTCACCCGCCCGGGCGGGTCTATATCCCCGGCAGCAAAATGAGCGACTCCACCGAGAAAACGAAGCGCCCGCGGGTCAACGTCCGTCGCCCCGAGGTCATGGAACTGGTCGCCGCCGAGGTGGCGCGCCATTACCAGTCGAGCGTGGTGGAGAAAATCCGCAACCACGGCGGCGAGCTCACGGTCGGCACGACCACCGTCCGACTCGCCCAGCAGTTCGGCTTCTGCTATGGCGTCGAGCGCGCGATCGACCTCGCCTACGCCGCCCGCCGCGTGTTCCCGGACAACCGCATTTTCCTGATCGGCGAGATCATCCACAACCCGGAGGTCAACCGCCAGCTCGTCGACATGGGCATCGTCTCGCTGCCGTGGAAGGAAATGAACGCGAGCTACGACGACCTCACCGAGGATGACGTGGTGATCGTGCCGGCCTTCGGCGCGCCGACGGCGTTCATGGAAAAGATCGCCGAGCGCGGCAGCTACGTGGTCGACACCACCTGCGGCGACGTGATGAAGGTCTGGCGGCGCGTCCGCGGCTACGCCAAGGAGGGCGTCACCTCGATCATCCACGGCAAGGCCGGCCACGAGGAAACCCGCGCCACCGCCTCGCGCGCGCAGGGCGAGGACGGCAAGGGCCATTTCCTGGTCATCCTGACGCTCGCCGACACCGACTACGTCTGCGACTACATCCGCAACGGCGGCGACAAGGCGGCGTTCCTCGAAAAATTCCGCGACGCCGTTTCGCCCGGCTTCGATCCCGACCTCCACCTCCACCGCGTCGGCGTCGCCAACCAAACGACGATGCTCAAGAGCGAGACCGAGGAGATCCAGCGCCGCATCCGCCAGGCCATCGTCGACCGCGACGGCGACGCCGCCAACCTCCAGATTTTCGACACCATCTGCGGTGCCACCCAGGAACGCCAGGACGCGCTGTTCGACATGTTCGACAAGCCGATGGACCTGCTGCTCGTGGTCGGCGGTTACAACAGCTCGAACACGACCCACCTCGTCGAGATCGGCGAACAGCAGCTGCCGACGTTCTTCATCCGCGACGCCTCGTGCCTGAAGTCGCTGGAGGAAATCGTCCACTACGACCTGCACCGCAAAGAGGAGATCACCAGCCCGTATTCCGAGCTGCTGCTCGGCGGCAAGCCGGTGACCGTCGGCATCACCGCCGGTGCCTCGTGCCCGAACAACCTGATCGAGGACACGATCATGAAGGTGTTCGCGCTCCGCGGCGTGCCGACCGAAGCCGTCGCCGCGGCGGAGTAACGCTCACTCGCCCGCCTGCTTGCGGGCGGCGGCGAGCTTTTGCAGCAGGATCGGGTCGTTCGGGAACTTCTTCAGCGCCACCTCGTAGCATCCGGCCGCCTCGGCCGGTTTGCCCGCGTCGGCGAGGAAATCGCCGAGCCGCGCCTCCATCGGCGTCAGCAGCGCGGGTGGCAGCATCATCGGCGGGCGGACCTGGCGGTCGGCCGCCGCGCGGAACCAGTTGTAGGCCGAGCCCTTCGCCGCCTTCGGCCCGGCCATCGCGATCCGTCCGCGCACCTCGCTGGCGAGCACCTCCAGCGTGCGGAACCCGCGGGCGAACTCGGCGCGCTCGCCCGTCTCGGCCGCCGTCGGCTGGGCGGCCGCCATTTTCTCACCGTGCTGCGCCAGCACCGCGGCCACCGCCTGCGCCTGCGGCAGCTTGCCCTCGTCCAGCAGGCGCACCGCTTCGAGATAGAGCCGGAGGCCGTCGACATACCAGTTCGCCGCCGATTTCACCCGGTACGACGCGATATCCTTGGTCTCGGGCAGCACCGCCAGCGCGCGGCCGGCGTCGCCTTTTTCCCCGCGCCACAGATACAGCCGCGCGGGCAGAACCGACGCCTCCCACAGCAGCAGGCGACCGCCCGGAGAGCCCGCCCGGTCCACCGGCCCGCGCGTCGCCCGCAGCCGGTTCGCGAGCTCCAGCGCGGCGTCGAATTTCCCCAGCGAGGCCAGCGCCACCGCGTGATAGCTCTCCGCCATCACCCAGCCGGGGCACTCCAAGGCCGACACGCCGGTGCGCGCCATCCACGCCTCGTAGCCGGCCGCTGCCTTGGCGAAGGCAGCCTCCGCCCGCTCATGATGGCCGCAGCGCCACTCGTAGTGGCCGAGCAGATGCGCGTACGGCGGATACTCCGGTGCCAGCCGGTCCAGCTCGCGCGCGAGCTCCAGCGACGATGCCAGATCCGGAGCCTCGGCCCGGATCGTCAGCAGCGCGTACCGCAGCAGCGTACTGCCGGGATTTTTCGCCAGCAGTTCCTCCAGCGATTTCTCCGACTTCACCTGATCGGGCGTGGCCTCGCCGTCGGCGTCATAACCGCCGCGCCCGAACAGAGCCGCGAAAATCGCCGCCTGCACGTCGTTGGGGAATTTCGCCGCCACCTTGCGGAAGGCGGTCGCCGCCCCCACCGGCCCTTCCTTGAAATACTGGATCAACCCGTAGGCGTAGCCGCGCTCCAGCTCGCTGCCAGCCCCGCGTTCCACCAATGTGAGCAAGCGCCCCGCCGCCGCCTCGCGCGCCTCGGCGTTCTCCGGCGTCCGCGCCAGCATCGAGGCCACCAGCCCCCACTGCGCCAGCAGGCACTCCGGGTCGGCCTTCAGCGCGGCGGTGAAATGGCGGCCGGCTTCGAACTCCCACCCTCCGTGCAAATAGTCGAGCCCGAGCACCGTGTGCGCCTGCGCCGGCTCCGATCCGGTCGTCACCGCCAGCTCGAGGCCGCCCGGAAACGACGCCACCTCCGGCTCCGGCAGTTTTTGGATCGAGGCGGAAACGCCTTCGGCCACCGGCGGCAACGCCTCCTCGGCCGATGCCACCAACAGCAGGGAAAGAAACACGGGCGCGGTCCGGCGCAGCAACATGGCCGCGACCATGCCAGCCCGCGGCCCGTCTCCAAGCAAAATGGCGCTGGCGCGGCACCGGATCCCTTCGTTAGATGGCCGCCATGAAACTCGGAGTCATCGGATGCGGGAAAATGGGCACGGCACTGGTCGAAGGTGCCATCAAGGCGGCCGCGGTCGCCGCGGCGGACGTCGTCGGCTGCGACCCGCATGCCGCCGCGCGCGACGCCTTCGCCACGTCGACCGGAGCCGCCACCGCCTCCACCGCCGCGGAGGTCGCCGCCGTTTGCGACACCATCCTGCTCGCCACCAAGCCGAACGACATCGAGTCCGCCCTGAAGGAGGTCGCCGCCGGCGCGGACGGCCAGCCGCGGCTGATCCTTTCCATCGCCGCCGGCGTCACCCTCACCACCCTGCGCGACGCCTCGCCCGAAGCCTTCCGCCTGATCCGCGTGATGCCGAACACCCCGGCCCTTGTTGGCAAGGGCGCCGCCGCGTTCTGCCGCGGTGCCTCCGCCACCGACGCCGATGCGGAAACCGCGCGAACGCTGCTCGGTGCCGTCGGCCTCGCCGTCGAGGTCCCCGAGCGCCTGATGGACGCCGTCACCGGCCTTTCCGGCAGCGGACCGGCCTACGTTTACCTGATGATCGAGGCGCTCGCAGACGGCGGGGTGAAAGCCGGCCTCGCCCGCGCCGACGCGGTCAAGATCGCCGCCCAGACCGTGCTCGGGGCCGCCGCGATGGTGCTCGAAACGGGCCTCCATCCGGCCGTGCTCAAGGACATGGTCACCTCGCCCGGCGGCACCACCATCGCCGGCCTCGCCGAGCTCGAGCGCCACGGAGTCCGCGCCGCCCTGATCGACGCGGTGTCCACCGCCACCCGCCGCGCCACCGAACTGGGCCAAGGCTGATGGGTTTTCGCTTTCCCGCCCCAATTCCTCGCTCTACATCTCCCGCCATGTTGCCGAAGCAAGCGTTCGTTCTCGCAGGCGTCACCGCCCTGCTCGTGTCCTGCGGAAACGATACCGATGGTCCGCCCCTCGCCGGCCAGGCCACCGCCTCGCACGCCGAAGGCGAAAAACTCTACTACGAGGCCAAGCACGCGGACGACGCCGGCAACGCCTCCAAAGCGATCAAGCTTTACGAAAAAAGCGCCGATCTTTCCCCGTCCGCCCCGACTTCCGCCCAGGCCCGCATCCGCCAGGCCCAGCTGCTCGAAAAACAGGGCGATGTCATCGCCGCATTCGACGCCTATCAGAAATTCCTTGAACGCTACCAGGCTAGCAACCTCTACGCCGGCGCCCTGAAACGCCAGGCCGAGATGGCCCAGTCCGCCGCCGACGGTGAGGTGAAGACCAGCTTCCTCGGCCTGAAATCCAGCCTCTCGACCGACAAGGTGGTCGGCATGCTGGAAAAGGTCCGCGACAACGCGCCGCGCTCCGCCACCGCCTCGAAGGCCCAGTTCACCATCGGCGAGCTCCATCAGAGCCGGAAGGACGACAAAGAGGCCATCGACGCCTTCCGCAAGCTCGTCCGCGACTACCCGGACAGCAAGGAAGCGCCCGAAGCCCAGTTCCGCATCGGCAAGGTGTTCGTCGCCCAGGCCGCGCGCGGCAACCAGAACCTCGCCACCCTCGATCTCGCCCGCGAGGCCTTGCAAGACTACCTGACCCAGTACCCCGGCCATTCGAAGAACGCCGAAGCCAAGCAACTGCTCGCCGATCTCGGCGGCCGCAACGTCCAGCGCACCTTCGACGTCGCCGAGTTCTACCTGAAAACCGGCGAGAAGGAATCCGCCAAGGTCTACTACCGCAACGTCGTGAAACGCACCGGCTCCGGCGAGCTCCACGACAAGGCGAAGGCCCGCCTCGCGGAACTCGGCGAACGCTGAGGGAATGAAAAATGAAAATTGGGCGATGAATCGTGTGCCCTGAACCGCCCGCCGGTCTTCATTTTTCATTTCCAAACCCTCAATTTCCATGGCCATGCGCTCCCTTCTCCTACTCTCCGCCGCCTGCCTGACGTCCTGCGTCGGCTACCAACTCGGCGGCGTGAAACCGAAATCGCTCGCGAAGGTGAAGACCATCGCCGTGCCGATGTTCGCCAACGACACGCAGCACCCGCGCGCCGAGGCGCTCGCCACCTCAGCGGTCACCAGCGCCTTCACCCAGGACGGCACCTACCGCATCGCCTCGCGCGAGAAGGCCGACGCCGTGCTCGAAGGCCATGTGCGCCGGATCGACTACACCCAGCTCCGCGCCAACCGGCTCGACACGCTGCGCCCGGAAGAACTCCAGAATAACGTCACGCTGTCCTGGGTGCTGAAGGACGCCCGCGACCCCACCAAGGTGCTCGCCAGCGGCAGCGCCTCCGGCTCCAGCAATTTCTTCGTCGACTCCAACCTCCAGACGTCCCGCAACAACGCGCTGCCGGACGCCCTCGAGCGCGCCGGCGATTCCCTCGTTTCCAAGCTCGCCAACGGCTACTGAGCCGGCCACGCCGCCCCGCATGGAACCCACGCCTTCCGGCCGAGTCATCCTCGTCCCCACGCCCATCGGCAACCGGGACGACCTCACGCTGCGCGCCCTCGAGGTGCTGAAATCCGCCGACCGGATCGCCTGCGAGGACACCCGCCACTCCTCGCCGCTGCTCGCCCACCACGGTATCTCCGGCAAACCGCTCGTCTCGCTCCACGAGCATAACGAGGCCCGCCGGATTCCCGAGCTGATCGCCGCCGCCCGTGCCGGCGAAACCATCGCCGTCGTCACCGACGCCGGCATGCCCGGCGTCTCCGACCCCGGCTACCGCCTTGTCCACGCCTGCCTCGAGGCCGACGTCCCGTTCGAGGTCCTGCCCGGCCCGTCCGCCGTGCTCACCGCCCTCGTCGGCTCCGGCCTGCCCTGCCACGCCTTCCGCTTCGGCGGCTTCCTCCCGGTCAAGTCCGGCCGCCGCCGCCAGGCGATCGAGGACGGCCTCGCCACCGGCGAAACCGCGATCTTCTTCGAATCGCCCCACCGCATCGCCGGCACCCTCGAACTGCTCGCCGAAATCCAGCCCGCCGCCCGCGCCTGCGTCGCCCGCGAGCTGACGAAGAAGTTCGAAACCTACCACCGCGGCACCGCCCGCGAGCTCGCCGACTGGTTCGCCGCCCACCCGGCGAAGGGCGAAATCGTGCTGCTTTTCCACGCCCAGGCCTAACCGGTTCCAACATTCCCGGGCCGCTATTGACCTTGACGATGGGGGCGCCGGGCGAGTCTCATCCGGCAACTTCGATTCCAGCATGCTGTCGTCCCCATCCAACGGATTTTTGCGCGCCGCGGCTCTGCCGGTCGCGATCGCCGCTCTCGCCACGTCCGCCGTTCACGCGCAGGACTTCGAAGGCAAGCCCATCACCGAGCTCTCGATCCGCTACAACGGTCCGAAGACGGTCGACGAAGCGCGCCTCCGCAATTTCATGGCCACCACCGTCGGCCAGCCCTACCAGACCGAGAAGCTCGATAAGGACATCAAGTCGCTCTACGAATCCGGCCTCGTCGATGACGTCCGCTTCCTCGCCGAACCGACCGGCAGCGGCGTCAAGCTCGTCGCCGAAGTGACCACCCGCGCCGAAGTCGGCGGCGTCGGCTTCGTCGGCAACTCGGTCTTCAGCGACAAGAAGCTCGCCAAGGAAACCAAGCTCAAGTCCGGCGGCACCCTCAGCGACGCCGCGATCCTCGACGCCAAGCGCAACCTGGAGAAATACTACCAGGGCTACGGCTACCCTGACGCCACCGTCAGCTACCGCCTCCAGCCGACCGGCCAGAAGGGCGTCTCCGACCTCATCTTCGTCATCGACGAGGGCGTGAAGAACGAGATCCACACGATCCGCTTCGAGGGCAACCACGTCTTCAGCGACGTCGAGCTCCGCAAGAACATGAAGGTCAAGGAGAAGAGCCTGCTCTCCTTCCTCACCAAGTCCGGCCGCTTCGAAACCGGCCAGCTCGACGAGGACCTCGACTCGGTCCTCGACTACTACCGCAGCCACGGCTACCTGCGCGCCAGCTCGCCCGGCATCCGCCGCGAATCCGACGGCAAGGGCCGCGTCACCCTCGTGATCCCGATCAACGAAGGCGAGAAATACACCGTGGCCGGCGTCGGCTTCGGCAAGATGTCCGTCTTCAAGCCCGAGGAGCTCTACCCGGCCCTCACCCTCAACGGCGGCGACGCCTACTCGTCGAAGAAGATGCGCGCGGACATCACCATGATCCGCAGCTACTACGGCTCCCGCGGCTACGCCGACGCCACCGTCGTCCCGGACATCAGCGACGCCGGCCCGAACCGCGTCAACATCGTCTACCGCGTCACCGAAGGCGGCCGCTTCCGCGTCGGCACCGTCCGCATCGAGGGCAACACCAAGACCAAGGACAAGGTGATCCGCCGCGAAGTGCCGCTCAAGCCCGGCAACTGGTTCAACTCGGTCGACCTCGACACCACCAAGTCCCGCCTCCAGAACCTCCAGTATTTCTCCGACGTCCAGGTCAGCGGCGCGCATAGCGAGGGCGGCTACCGCGACGTCAATATCCTCGTCGAGGAGCGCAAGACCGGCTCGGTCGGCGTCGGCGTCGGCTTCAGCTCGATCGACAGCATCGTCGGCTTCATCACCCTGGAGCAGACGAACTTCGACCTGTTCAACCCATGGAGCTTCACCGGTGGCGGCCAGCGCTTCGCGATGAACCTGCGCGCCGGCAGCGAGCGCAGCGACTTCAGCGTCTCGCTCGTCGAGCCATGGTTCATGGACCGCCAGCTCTCCCTCGGCGGCGAGCTGTTCTACCGCAACTCCAACTACTTCAGCGACATCTACGACCAGACGAACGTCGGAGGCTCCGTCTTCCTCCGCCGCCCGCTCGGCGAAAAGGGATCGATCAAACTCGAGTACAAGCTCGAGCAGGTCACCGTCGATGTCGACAGCAAGACCCCGGCGGCCTCCGCCTTCTGGAAGGAGGACGGCGACTACCTCCGTAGCGCGCTCGGCGTCAACTACGTCTACGACAACCGTGACAGCAACATGCTGCCGCGCACGGGCGAGAAGATCGACGCCGGCCTGAACGTCTCCGGCCTCGGCGGCGACGTGGAAGACCTGACCATCTCGATCCAAGGCCAGAAATACTGGAACCTGTGGCACGACAGCATCTTCTCGCTCAACGGCGAGATCGCGTTCGTCGATGGCAGCGACGTGCCGATCTTCGACCGCATGTTCCTCGGCGGCGGCCGTACCCTGCGCGGCTTCGAGTTCCGCGACGTCGGCCCGCGCGACGCCGTCACCGGCAAGGTTCTCGGCGGCCAGTCCCTCGGCTTCCTCTCCGCCGAATACACCGTCCCGGTTGTCGAGAACATCCGCGTCGCGGCCTTCTACGACATGGGCTTTGTCAACGCCGACTCCTGGGATCCCAGCCCGAGCGACCTCTACAGCGACGTCGGCCTCGGCGTCCGCCTGAAGCTGCCGATCAGCCCGCTGCCGCTCGCGCTCGACTACGCGTTCCCGGTTTCCTCCCCCGACGACAAGGCGGACAAGGGGGGCCAGTTCAACTTCTACCTGAACTACTCCTACTAAAGTCACCCCGCAAAAAAAGCCGGTCCTCGCGAGAGGGCCGGCTTTTTTCGTTAGGCGGCCGCCGTCCGGCAAAACCGAACGGCGATGGGACAGCCCGCCATCGGTTCAGAACCGGATGCGTCCGCCCACTTCGAACGAGACGTCGTCGCCCGGCTCGACCGAGCGACCGAACAGGGTCGTGTCGTCGATCCACAGATAACGGGCACCGCCATAGAGCTGGAAGTTCTTCGTCACGTCGAAGCCCAGGCCGGCGAACGCCTGCGCGGTGAACTCCGCCGAGTCGTCCGAGAACCCGAACACCCGGGCGTCGATGAAGGAAACGCCCGCCCCGGCTCCGGCGTAGAATGACCAGCGGTCGTTGAGCTGGTAGTCGAACTTGTAGTTCAAGGTCAGCGGCATGGTTTCGACTTCCGAAAACACGTCGTTGTCCTTGGTGTAGCCGTATTCCACGAATAGCGAATGGCTGGCCGGCCCGGATTCGGCGATCTTGGAGCCGAGGTGGACGGTGTAGAGCGCTTCCTCGCTGTCCACCAGATAGCCCACGGACCCGCCAGCAAACCAGCTCCACAGCGACGGACCAGCGGGCGCGACGGAGGAACCCGGAGCATAACCCATCGGCTCGGAAGAACCGGCGAACGCCGAAGCGCCCATTCCCAATGAAGCAAGTGCGATCAAGGACTGTTTCATAGCAACCGCGAGGTAAACCGGAATTCGCCCGCCGCAACTGGAAATCCTACGGATTCACGAAGCAATTTGCACGCTGCAAATCGCACGCACCCTATTGATCATCAATCCACCACGCGCACCGGAGCCCCTACCGACAGTCGCAACCCTTCCGGCACGGCACCCCGTTTCAGATAGCCGAGCAAGGCGCGCCCCTCCGGCCCCGCCACGGGCGAAACGCTGGTCACCACGCCCACCTCCGCCCCGGCGGCATCGACGAGCCGGTCGCCGGCCGCGACCGCGGCATCGGCCGCGACGGCCAGCCGGACCAGTTTCCGGTTCACCTTGCCCGCCGACTTGATGCGGGAAATCACCTCCTGCCCGATGTAGCAGCCTTTGGCGTAGGAAATATCGGTCCGGTCGAGCCCCGCTTCCGGCGGCAGCATGCCCTCGGTCAATTCCGCTCCCCAGGCTGGGATGCCCGCCGCGACGCGGCGAGCCTCGGCCTCATCCGCCGGCCACCACGGCACGGCCTCAAACGCGCCCGCATCGCCGTCGGCCGGCAGCCACACGTCCCACCCCGGCAGGCCGAGGCGGTTGGAGGCCACGGCACGGCCGGGCAACCCCTCCGGCAGCGTTCCCGTCACGTGCGCCATCCGCCACTGGCTGGACTCGTCCTCCGCCTCGGCGTCGTCCGCGATCAGATAGCGGCTCAAGCGGGCAAACAGAGCCTCCGGCTCGGCGTCGTCGCAGGAAACCCACAACTCGCCGGCCGGCGCGCGATGCACTCGGACGCGGAATTGCAGGCGGCCTTTGGCATCGGTCACGCACGACGGTAGGCAACCGCCGCCCGCGGCGAGCAAACGGACGTCCTGGGTCAACTGGCCATTAAGATAGCGTTCGGCATCCGGCCCGCGGAAGACGATCACGGACGGAATCGCCCATGGCAAACGGCGGGCGGTGGAATCAAAATCGAAGGCGTTCACGAGTAGGCTTTGGCAAGGGCGGAGAAATCCAGATCAGCCAGACCGGCGGCGCACAGCTCGGCCATCCGGGCGGACACCGCGTCGATCGCGGGCGTTTGCAAACCGGCCTCCGCTGCCAACTCCCGGACGTAGCGGCTGTCCTTCTCCATATTGGAGAGCGTGAATTGCGGCTCGAAATCCCCGGCCGCCATCGCCGGCAGCTTCATTCCGGAGAGCATCGAGGCGCTCGCACTCTGCGCCACCACGGACACGAAGCGTTCGCCGTCGATGCCGTGGCGCGAGGCGATGGCGAACGCTTCCGCCAACGCCTGCACCGTGCAAGCCGAAATCAGATTGGTCGCCAGCTTGACGACGGTCGCCGCGCCGATGTCACCACAGCGGATCCACCCGCGGCTGGTCACCTGCAGATACGGCTCCGCCCGATCCAGCAGCGCCGGATCGCCCGCCGCGTAATACAACAGCTGCCCGGAAGCGGCCGCCAGCTTGCTGCCGGTGAACGGCACGTCGAGAAACCCGCAACCCACCTCCGCACAACGTTCGGCCAGCCACCGCGTCGTCGCCAGATCGACTGTCGAGTGGTTCAGCACGACGTGCCCCGGCGTCAGCCCGGGCGCGATCCGCTCGAAGATCTCACGCACCGCCGGCGCGTCCTTGAGAAACAGCGAAATCCAGCGCGCGCCTCGTACCGCATCCCGGGCATCCCCGCGCTCGCCCGCCAGCCCCTTCGGCGTGCGGTTCCAGGCTTGGACCGGCCAACCGGCCTCGACCAGCCGCCCGTAGGCGCGCGACCCGACAATGCCCAGCCCGAGCACCGCCGCCGGTTCCTTGGCTGCGTCCGAGCCGCTCATTTCTGCCGCTGCAGCGCGAGTTCGACGAGTTTCTCCGCCTGCTTGCGGATGATCGCCACCTTTTCCGGCGTTGGCACGCCGTTTTCGCCGAGCGTCATCTCGTTGCGCAGGCCGGAAAGCACGTCGCGCATGCTCAAATAATTCGGCCGTTCGGAAATCCGCGGCTCCAGACCCGCCACCGACTCGGTATAATAATCGGCGATGTCCTCGCGCATCAGCAGCTTCGCCCGCTCGACCGAAAACTGCTTATCGACCGCCACCGAGGCCACGCTCAACGCCCGAATCCAACCGCCGAGGGAAATCAGATGCGCCAGATCGGCATCACGCAACGAAACCAGCTCCTTTTCGACGTCCTTCTGCGTCGCGGCCAGTTCCTTCTTCAGCTGCTCCACCTTCTGCTCGCGCGCGCTCTCCAACAGGCTTGCCGCGTGGCGGTTCACCCGGTCGCCCGCGCCCAGCGCCTTGCCGTAGCGGGTCAGGTCCGCCGCGAGCGGCTCGACCTTCTCCATTTGCCCGGCCTGTACGACCAGGAAGCCGTCGGCGATCAGGAACCCGAGTTCGACGGCCAGATCGGCGCGGTTGAGCGGCATGCGCTCCTCCAACTTCTTCTCCGCGACCGGCAGCGGACTGAGATCGCGCAGGGTGTCGAACAATTTGGAAATCAAAGGCGCCGTGAACTCGTTGACGCCCAGCTCCTCGCGCACGTGGGAGTCGTCCACCAGGTCGGCGGGGATCGAATTCATACCACCCGCCGGCCCCCCGGCATCCTGAGCCCAGCCCGGCAGCGCCGAGGCCAACATCCATCCACAGCAAAGCGCCATCGAGAGTTTCACGCCGCGAAGCTTGGCATCTCGCCCGCGCTTCCGCAATCGACAATGCGTCCGCCCGGCGGGCCTGTGAGGACTTGACGCAGCCCGCCCTTTCTGTTCGCCTGCGGCGGGGGCGGACAGACTTCGAGAAGGCTGATCCGTCCCCTTGTTTTTCCGTCCCGCGCTTCCCGGAAGCGGACTGAGAAAAGCACCGACCGCCCGCCGTAACCGGAATCCCAACCTCATCACCATGGAATTATCCTCGCCGCTTTGGTACGCCTGCTACCTCCTCGTTCTCGTTGGTCTCTCCGGCTACGGTTTCCACCGCCTGACCATCGTCTACCTGTACCTGAAGCACTCGCGGAACCATCCGAAGCCGAAGGAAACCTTCTCCGAACTGCCTCTGGTCACCATCCAGCTCCCGCTGTTCAACGAACTCCACGTCGTCGACCGCCTGCTCGATTCCGTCGCCGCCATCGACTACCCGCAGGACAAGATCCAGATCCAGATCCTCGACGACTCGACCGATGAAACCGTCGAAATCTGCCGCGCCGGGGCCGAGCGCCTGCGCGCCCGCGGCTTCGACATCGAGCACATCCACCGCACCGACCGCACCGGTTTCAAGGCCGGCGCGCTCGAGCACGGCACCCAGTTCGCCAAGGGCGAGTTCCTCTTCATCCTCGACGCCGACTTCGTCCCGAACCCGGACGTCCTCCAGCGCACGATCCATTTCTTCACCGACGAGCGCATCGGCCTGATCCAGACCCGCTGGGGCCACATCAACCGCACCTACAACATCCTCACCCGCATCCAGGCGATGTTCCTGGACGGCCACCTCGAGCTCGAGCAGACCGCCCGCAACCGCAGCGGCCGCTTCTTCACCTTCAACGGCACCGCCGGCATCTGGCGCAAAGGTTGCATCGCCGACGCCGGCGGCTGGGAGCACGACACGCTCACCGAGGACATGGACCTCAGCTACCGAGCCCAGCTCAAGGGCTGGCGCTTCATTTTCCTCAACGACGTCGAAACCCCGGCCGAACTCCCGGTCGACATGGACGGCTTCAAGAGCCAGCAGCACCGCTGGACCAAGGGTTCGATCCAGGTTTGCAAAAAAGTCCTGCCCGCCATCTGGCGCAGCGACGCCCCGATGGCCGCCAAGCTTGAGGCCACCGCCCACCTCACGTCGAATTTCGCCTACCTGCTGCTGATCTGCCTCTGCTTCCTGATCTACCCGAACCAGCACTCGAAGGTCGAGCTTGGCACCGTCGGTTACTACGTCGTCAACGGCACCATCTTCTTCTTCTCGTCCGCCTCGGTCGCCCTGTTCTACTTCATGTCGCAGAAGGCGCTCCGCCCGGACTCGTGGTGGAAGGAAATCCCCTACCTGCCGCTGCTCCTCGCCCTCGGCATCGGGATGTCCATCAACAACGCCAAGGCCGTGCTTGAAGCGATCTTCAACCACCAGTCCGGCTTCGTCCGCACGCCAAAATACGGCATTGGCCAAACCAACAAGGCCGACTGGAAAAAGAGCAGCTACAAGGCGATGAAGACCCTCACCCCCTTCGTCGAGCTCCTCTTCGGCTTCTTCTTCCTCTTCGTCGTCGTCGAAGCCGCCATGACCGGCCGCTGGTCGTCGGCGATTCTTCTGCTTCCCTTCCCCGCCGGTTTCCTATACACTTCCGTTTCATCACTGGGCAGGATGCTCCCAAGCGGGCGTCCCGCCCCCCAGATCGTGTCCCGCAACGATCCTTAACCCATGTCCGGAAGACATCCACGATACGCGCTTCTCACTCTCACCTCACTCCTCGCCGCACTCGGATTTTCCAGCTGCGGAACCACGCAGAAAGACCACCACAACAAGGTGGTCGTCAGCGTCCGTGACCAGAAAATGCTGCTCTTGCGGGACGGCAGAACGGTGAAGAGCTACCGCGTCTCGACTTCCAAATTCGGGGTGGGCGACAAGCCCGGCAGCAACTGCACCCCGCTCGGCCGCATGGAGATCGCCAGCAAGATCGGCGAAGGCTTCCCGTCCGGCACCGTTTTCAAAAGCCGCCGCCCGACCGGCGAGATCCTGCCGCCGAACGCCCCGGGACGCGATCCGATTGTCAGCCGCATCCTCTGGCTGCGCGGCACCGAGGCCTACAACAATAACGCCTTCAAGCGCTGCATCTACATCCACGGCACGCCCGAGGAATGGCGCCTCGGCACCCCGGCCTCCTACGGCTGCATCCGCATGGCCTCGAAAGACGTGATCGACCTCTATCGCAACGTCGGTCGCGGCGCCGAGGTCTACATCGTCCGCGACTCGGTCGGCCGCAGCCTCAGCACCCGCACTGACAGCGTCTCGCTCGCGGCCAACACCGCCGCCACCTCCGATTACTGATTTTCAAGCGTCGAAGCTTGACAGCGGGGCGCGGATTTCCATCATTCGCGCCCCACCGCCAGCCAGGCGACATCAATTCTCTCTTTTTACCACCATGGCCAACCACAAGTCCGCCCTGAAGCGCGTCCGCCAGACCAAGGTCCGCACCGAGCGCAACCGCGCCGCCAAGAGCCGCATCAAGACCCTTCGCAAGAAGGCCCAGTCCGCGATCCTCTCCGGTGACAAGGCCGCCGCCGCCGCCGCGCTGAGCGAATACGCCTCGACCGTGGACAAGGCCGCCAAGAGTAACCTCATCCACCCGAACAAGGCCGCCAACCTCAAGAGCAAGGCCGCCAAGGCGGTTGCCGCCATCGCCTGAGCCCGACCGTTCGGCAAAGTGCATTTCCAAGCGGCCCGGGTTTTCCGGCGCCGCTTTTTTCGTGCTAAGCTGTTCCCCCATGGCCAAACCCTCCCCTTCCGATCCTTCCCGCGAGCAGAAGGCCGCACGCATCGCCGCCAACCCGTCCGCCTACAAGGTGTGCGAAGGCTGCGACTCGATCGTCGGTGCCGGCGCCGCCCTCTGCCCGAACTGCCACAGCTTCCGCTTCGACGCCTCGCCCGAGCGCGTCATCAAGCAAGCCCTCTTCCTCGGCTCCCGGGAGCAAAGCTCCGTCACGGCGGAGGATATCAGTTGAGTGCGGATAGCTGAGAGCCGAGAGTCAGAACCGGACCGCCGGTTTCAGCCCGCCCCGTCAGCCCATGCAAAAGGCCGGAGTTTCCTCCGGCCTTTTTTGATATTCTTACTCTCGGCTCTACGCTGCGAGCTCGCCCCCCTCACCGGAACTTCACCGGCAGGGCCTTGGTCAGGCTCTCCAGCACGCGCTGGTGGGCGGCGTCGACTTCCTCGGCCTTGAGCGTGCGGTCGGCGGCGCGATAGAGGAAGCGGTAGGCGACCGACTTGCGGTCGGCGGCGAGTTTCTGGCCGGTCGGATCGCGGAACACGTCGAAACACTCGGACCCGGCAAGCAGATCTTCCTTTGTCTTCGCCACGGCGCGCTCGACCTCGATATTGAGCAGGTCGGCCGGCAGCTCCATCGCGGCGTCGCGGGAGGAACCGGGGAACTGCGGCAGTTCCTCGGCATGGGCGATGCCGGCGCGCAGTTTGCGCAGCTTGGCGAGGTCGAGCTCGGCGACGTAGACCGGCGCGGCGAAATCCAGCTCGCGCTCGCGGGACGGCAGCAGGCGGGCGAACACGCCGACGTTCTGGCCGCCGGCCTGGATGTCGCAGCCGAGGGCGAAACCGTCGCGCTCGCGCGGCAGGAACTGCACCGGCAGCGCCGGCACCAACGCGGCGATCGCCGCTTTCAGATCGTAGAGATCGCTGGCGCGTTCGGCCTGCGCCCAACCGGCCGGCTGCGCCGGGCCGGCGACCAGTAGCGAGAGCGAATCGCTTTCAAGATCCTTCGCCTTGCCGCCGCCGGCGTTGCGGAACACGCGGCCCATTTCGAAGAAGCGCAGCGCCTTGATGCCCTGGCGGACGTTGCGCGCGGCGCTGGCGACCAGGCCCGGCACGATGCTCGGGCGCATCACGGCGTGATCCTCGCTGAGCGGCAGCTTCACGCGGATCACGTCGCCGTCCTGCAGCGGGCGCAGCGGCAGCGCGTCGGCCACCTGGGCGTCGGAGATCAACTTGATCGTCTGGCTTTCGTGGAATCCGAGCGCGGCGAGCGCACGGCGGATCGCCATGTCGGCGTCGTAGGCGGCGTCGACCGGACTGGCCGGGACGAACGCGCCGGCGAAGCGCGACGGCACGTTGTCGAGGCCGTGGACGCGGGCGATTTCCTCGACCAGGTCGATGTGGCGCTGGAGGTCGGCGCGGAACGACGGGACGCTCCATTTGCCGTCGGCCAAGCGGGTCAGGCCGAGGCGTTCGAGAATTTCGGCGGCGGCCTCGGGTTCGATCGAGCCGCCCATCAGCTGGTCGAGGCGGCACAGGTTGAGCGCCACCGGCTGGGTGAGCACCGGAGCCGCGCCAGCCACTTCGGTGACCTGGGCGGTGCCGCCGGCGAGTTCGAGGATCAGCTTCACCGCCAGGGCCGAGGCGGACAGCACCGCCAGCGGGTCGGCGCCGCGCTCGAAGCGGTAGGACGAATCGGACGAAAGCGCGGTGCGGCGCGAGGTCTTGCGGATGCCCTGCGGCTCGAACCAGGCGGATTCGAGCAAAATGGAGGTCGTTTCCGCGGTCACGCCGCTGTCCGCGCCGCCCATCACGCCGCCGAGGGCGAGAGCACCGCCGGAGGCGTCGGAAATCACCGTGTCGGCCGCGGCGAGCGCGTGCTCGCTGCCGTCGAGGGCGAGGAATTTCTCCCCTTCGCCCGCCGGGCGGACGACGATACCGCCGGCAACCTTGGCCGCGTCGAAGGCGTGGAGCGGCTGCCCCAGATCGTGCAACACGAAATTCGTCACGTCGACGACGTTGTTGATCGGGCGCAGGCCGATCGACTCCAGACGGGCCGCCAGCCACGCCGGGCTGTCCTTGACCGTCACGCCGTCGATCCGGACCAGCGAGTAGAACGGGCAGGCCGCACCGGCCTCCAGGCGGATCACCTCGCCCGTGGCCGTGGTTTTCGCCACCGGCAGTTCGAGCGGCTTGAGCGGCACGCGCAGCAGCGTCGCCAGTTCGCGGGCCATGCCGCGGTGGCTGAGCAGGTCCGGGCGGTTCGGCGTCACCTCGACCTCCAATAGCACGTCGGAGGCGAAAAGATCCTTCAGCGGCGTGCCGACCTTCGATTCCTGCGGGAGAATCATCAGCCCGTTCTCGCTATCCACCAGGCCGATCTCGCCGGCCGCGCAGAGCATCCCTTTGGACTCGACCCCGCGCATCTTGGTTTCACCGATCGTGAAGCCGCCGGGCAAAGCGGCGCCGGGCAGCGCGCACGGCACCTTGTCGCCAACCTTGTAGTTCTGCGCGCCGCAGACGATCTGGCGCCACGAGCCCTCGCCCGCGTCGACCTGGCACACCTTCAGGCGGTCGGCGTTCGGGTGTTGGACGGCCTCCATCACCTGCGAGACGACCACTTTGTCCGACGAAACGCCGGTCACTTCGATGCCTTCGACCTCGATCCCGGCGAAGGTCAGCAAGTCGTCCAGCTCCTGCGGCGATTTGCCACCCAAGTCCAAGTGCGTCGAAAGCCAGTTGAGGGAAACGTTCATGATCGGCCCCGGAGGGGATGCGATGCGGCTGCGGATTGTCAAGGACGGCGCGGTGCGCGGCAAAACCCGCCGCCTTGCAAACGCCCGGCCGCTGTGGCATGTTAGATCGCCCGTCATCGTTCCCACGGGCGAGTCCCTGTCCCAAACCCACCATGTTTGGATTGTTCCGACTGAGTTTTTGGAGGCGGAAGTCCCCGGACACCCGCTCCGGCCGGCCGTTGGGAGATCACCCGCCCGCCAGGCCGAAACTCGGCCTCGCGCTTTCCTGTGGCGGTGCCCGCGCCCTCGCCCACGTCGGCGTGCTGGAGGTCTTGGAGGAGGAAGGCATCGAAATCCACGCCATCGCCGGCTCCAGCATGGGGGCCTATATCGGCGCGCTGTGGGCGGCCGGTTTTTCCGGCAAACAGCTGGGCGAACTCGCGGCGGAAATGCAGGACAGCCGGCAGATCTGGAAGCTCGCCGACCCGCTGGTGCCGCCGCTCAAAGGGCTGTTCCGCGGCGAAAAGGCGAAACGCCACCTCGCCCGCTCGCTCGGCGACCTGAAATTCGAAGATCTCCAGCGCCGGCTGCTGGTCGTCACCTTCGACCTCGACACCGCCATGCGCCTCGTCATCCGCCACGGCTGCATCGTCGACGCCGTCCACGCCTCCTGCGCGATGCCCGGCGTGGTCGCCCCGGTGCTTTTCGACGGCCACCGTTGCAGCGACGGCGGAGTGATCGACCCGGTGCCAGTCGGCACGCTGCGCCGCTACGGCGGAGTCGACCGCGTCATCGCCGTGTCCACCCTGCCGAGCCTGGAGGAAATGGAAACCGGCCAATGCCGGTTGGAGCGCGACATCGCCCCGTCGTGGTGGCGGAAGGGCCTCGGCACGGTCAGCCGCTACACCAACCCGCTCGCCCCGGGCAACATCGTCGACACCTTCCGAAAAAGCATCCGCGCCGCCCAGATCCGCCTCGCCGCCGACGCCTGCGCGCGCGCCGACCTCTGCCTGCACCCGCCCTACGTCCAGGCGCGCTGGCACGAATATTCGCGCTTCGAGCACTTCATCGAAGCCGGTCGTCAGATCGCCCGCGCCCATCTCGACGAAATCCGCGCCCTCGCCGAGGGCCGCACGCCGCCGCATCCCTGCGATGAACCCGAACCGGACCACCTGGTGGTGGGAGAACGCGTCGCCTGACGAGCAACTCCACCTGCAAGGCCTCCACCTGCGGAAATTCCTCCGCGAGGCGGTGGTCCCGTTTTCGCCTTGGTACCGCCGGATGTTCCTCGAACTCGGGCTCGCCGCGCGCGATTTCGACACCGTCGCCGACCTCGCCGCCCTGCCGCTAACCACCAAGGAACACCTGCAGGACCCGCGCGACTTCATTCTGACGCCCGACCCGCACGCCCTGAAGCGTCGGCCGTCGACCCTGCTGACGGCTTTCGCCCACGGGGCGAAAGCCGCTCAGCGGAAACTCGAGCGCGAATGGCGGCCGGTCCTGCTCACCAGCACCACCGGCCGCGCATCCACGCCGGTGCCGTTCTTTTACACACAATACGACCTCGACCGGCTCACCCGCGGCGGCCTGCGCTTGATGGAAGTCTGCCGCTCCGAGCGCACGTTCCGCCACGTCAACGCCTTCCCCTTCGCCCCACATCTCGCCTTCTGGCAAGCGCACCAGGCGTCGCTCGGGTTCAACACCTTCATGATCTCCACCGGCGGCGGCAAGGCGCTCGGCACCGAGGGCAACATCCGGCTCATCGACCGCATCGATCCCGACGCGATCATCGCGATGCCGACGTTTCTCTACCACCTGCTCCAGCAGGCGCACGCCGCCGGCAGCCGCTGGTCCCACCTCAAGCGCCTCGTGCTCGGCGGCGAGAAAGTCCCGGCCGGCATGCGCCAGAAAATCGCCGAGCTCTGCGCCGAACTCGGCTCGCCCGGCGTCAGCATCCTTTCGACCTACGCCTTCACCGAGGCGAAGATGGCGTGGACCGAGTGCCACACGCCGCCCGGCGTCGCCCCGACCGGTTTCCACCTCTATCCGGACATGGGGATCGTCGAAATCGTCGACCCGCACAGCGGCAAACCCGTTCCCGACGGCCACCCGGGCGAGATCGTCTTCACCCCGCTCGACGCCCGCGGCACCGTCGTCCTGCGCTACCGCACCGGCGACGTGATCGACGGCGGCCTCGTCCGCACGCCCTGCCCGGTCTGCGGCCGCACCTGCCCGCGCCTCGTCGGCAACATCTCCCGGCTGACCGACCGCCACCAGCTGCACATCGATAAGCTGAAAGGCACGCTCGTCGACTTCGGCGCGCTCGAGCACGTGCTCGACGACACCCGCGAGATCGGCGCGTGGCAGGTCGAACTGCGGAAACGAAACGACGACCCGCTCGAGTGCGACGAGGTGATCGTCCACGCCGTGCCGATGGGCGGGCTGTCCGCCAAAACCGTGCGCGAGGCGGTGACCCACCGCTTCCGCGAAATGGTCGAGTTTTCCCCGAACGACGTGCTGCTCCACGACTGGGACGAAATGCGCCGCCGCCAGGGCGTGGGCGTCCAGCTCAAGGAGCAGAAAATCGTCGACCACCGTCCTCCCCCTTCGCCCGCATGAACCTCTGGATCCTCGCCGGCGTCCGTACGCCCTTCCTGCGCGCGGGCACGCAGTTCGCCCCGCTGCACGCGACCGACCTCGGTCGCCACGCGGTGGCCGCCCTGCTCGCCCGCACCGGCATCGACCCCGCGGAGCTCGACGAAGTGATCCTCGGCTGCGTCGGCCAGCCGGCGGACGCCGCGAACGTCGCCCGCGTGATCGCCCTGCGCGCCGGCGTTCCCCAGCACGTCCCGGCCGCCACCGTGCAGCGGAACTGCGCCTCGGGTCTCGAAGCGATCACCACCGCCGCCGAACGCCTGGCCGCCGGGCGCGGCGAGTTGTTCCTCGTCGGCGGTGTGGAAAGCATGAGCCACGCGCCCCTGCTCTTTTCCGACACCGCGGCGAAGCATTTCGACAAACTCGGCCGGGCGAAAACCCCGCTCCAGAAACTCGCCGCGCTCGCCCGTTTCCGGCCGCGCGATTTCGCCCCGCGCGTCGGCCTGAAACTCGGCCTGACCGATCCGTTCAGCGGCCTGATGATGGGCTCCACCGCGGAAACCCTCGCCCGCGAGTTCTGCATCAGCCGCGACGCCCAGGACCTGTTCGCCGCCGATTCGCACCGCAAGGCGCTCGCCGCCGACGACGCCCGGGCTCGGGAAATCGCCACCGTCCACACCGGCGGCGAGGCAGTGACGGCCGACAACGGCCCGCGCGCCGATTCGACGCCTGACAAACTCGCCAAGCTCCGCCCGATCTTCGAGCCCGCCTGGGGCACCGTCACCGCCGGCAACAGCTCGCAGGTCAGCGATGGCGCGGTGGCCTTGCTCGTCGGCAGCGAAGCCGCCGCCCGCCGGCTCGGTCTCACCCCGCTCGGCCGGCTGACGCATTACCACTACAGCGGCTGCGATCCGGCGCGGATGGGCCTCGGTCCGGTCAGCGCCATCGCCGGCGCGATCGCCCGCGGCGCGCCATCGCCCGTGGAGGCCGACGTCGTCGAGCTCAACGAAGCGTTCGCCGCGCAGGTGCTCGCCGTGCTCAAGGCGCTGCGCGACCCGAAAGCCGCCGCGCTCGCCGGCCTCACCCGCGCGCCGGGCGAAATTTCCCCGGAAAAACTCAACCGCCGCGGCGGCGCGATCGCCCTCGGCCACCCGGTCGGCGCCACCGGCTCGCGCCTCGTGCTCACCGCCCTCGACCAGCTTCACGAAACCGGCGGCACCCGCGCCCTCGTCACCCTCTGCATCGGCGGCGGCCAGGGCGCGGCGCTCTGGCTCGAACGCCCCTGAATCTTTTCCGCCATGCCCAACCTCCACCTCCATCGCGATGTCGACCGGGCGACGCTGACCTTCGACCGCGAGGGCTCGTCGGCGAACCTGTTCGACTCGGCGACCTTGGACGAGCTCGACCGGCTGTTGGACGAGCTCGAAGCCCATCCGCCCGCAGACGGTTTGCTCATCGTTTCCGCCAAGCCCTCGATCTTCATCGCCGGGGCCGACGTGAAAGCCCTCGCGAACGCCTCGCCCGACGAGCTCGATGAAATGATCCGCCTCGGGCAAACGGTCTTCGATCGGATCGCCCGCCTGCGCGTGCCGACCGTCGCCGCGATCCACGGTGCCTGCGCCGGCGGCGGCTTCGAGCTCGCGCTCGCCTGCGACTGGCGCGTCGCCAGCCGCGACCGTGCGACCAAAATCGGCCTGCCCGAGGTCCAGCTCGGCATCCTCCCGGCGTGGGGCGGCTCGACCCGCCTGCCCCGTTTGCTCGGTCTTCCGAAAGCGCTCGACGTGATCCTCGGCGCCAAACTCCACGCCGCCGAATCCGCCCGCCGCAAGGGCCTCGTCGATGCCGTCGTGCCGCAGGAAACGCTCGTCGCCCAAGCGTGGCAATTCGCCGCCCGCGGCAAACGCCCGCAGGTTTTCCGGCCGCTCCTCCATTCGCCCCCGCTCCGCGCGCTCATCGCCGGCCGCGCCCGCAAGGCGATGCTCGAAAAAACCCGCGGCAACTACCCGGCGCCGCCGAAAGCGCTGCACGTCGTCTGCTCCGCCGCCGGTTCGCCCGTGCAGGCGGGCTTCGCCCTCGAACGCCGGGCGATCCTCGAACTCGCGCCGATGGCGGAAACGAAGAACCTGATCCGTCTGTTCTTCCTCGGCGAGAAGGCGAAAAAGCACCAGCCGGTCGCCGCCGAGGCGAAACCCGTCGGCCAGGTCGCCGTGATCGGCTCCGGAGTGATGGGCTCCGGCATCGCCCATTGGCTCGCCCTGCGCGGCCATCCGGTGTTGTTGCAGGACATCGACGACGCCGCGCTCGCCCGCGGCATGCGGGCGATCGAGTCGCTGCTCCAACAGGCGGTGGCCAGGCACGTCGTCACCCGCAACGAGGCGATGCACGCGCTCGACCGCATCACCGCGGTCCGCGAAAAGGTGCCGCTCGACCGCTGCGACCTCGTGATCGAGGCCGCGGTCGAAAACCTCGCGATCAAGAGGAACGTCTTCGCCGACCTCGCCGCGCGCGTCCGCCCGGACTGCCTGCTCGCCACCAACACCTCCGCGCTGCCGGTCCACGAACTGGCCGACGTCGTCCCGAATCCCGGGCGACTGTTCGGCCTGCATTTCTTCAACCCGGTCCATCGCATGCCCTTGGTCGAGGTCGTGCGCGCCGAGCGGACCTCGGACCCGACCGTCGCCAGCGCCTTCGCCCTCGTCCGCAGTCTCGGCAAAACCCCGGTGCTGGTGAAGGACCGCCTCGGGTTCCTGGTGAACCGCATCCTTTTGCCCTACCTCGTCGAGGCCGGGCTGATGTTCCAGAACGGCGCGGTTCCGAAGGAGATCGACGACGCCATGCTCGACTTCGGCATGCCGATGGGACCGCTGCGGCTGATCGACGAGGTCGGGCTCGATGTCGCCCTGCACGTCGCCAAGACGCTCGCCGCCGCGTTTCCGGATCGCATGACCGTGCCGGCGGTTCTCGAAGCGATGGTCGCCAAGCAGCTGCTGGGGAAAAAAACCGGCGCGGGATTCTACACCTATCAAGGCCGGCAGCCGGTGCCGAATCCCGATGCGATGGCGCTCCGCCCGGGCCACGACTCCGTCCCGGACGGATTGCCCGGCCGATTGGCGGACAAGATGAGCGAGGAAGCGGCGCTTTGTTTGGAAGAGGGCATCGCCGCCACCGGCGACGACATCGACCTCGCGATGATTCTCGGCACCGGTTACCCGCCGTTCCGAGGCGGACCGCTCCACCACCGCAACCACCCCATCCCCCCATGAGCCTCGACACCTCGAAAATGAGCGCCGGCCAACGCGCAGCCATCGAACTGGCCGAAGCGTCGCGCGACACCCGCGAGCTCAGCGGATTCGCCGCCTCGATCTTCGACGGCCGGGCGAAACTCGGTTTGGTGTGCCCGTTCCCCGCCCCATCCGAAACCGACCGTTCGGAAGGCGACGGCTTTCTCACGCTGCTCTCGCGATTTCTCTCCGACCACACCGACCCGGACGCCATCGACCGCGAGGGCGAAATCCCCGACGACGTCCTGCAAGGGCTCGCCGTGCTCGGCGCCTTCGGCATCAAAATCCCCCGCGACTACGGCGGCCTCGGCCTGTCGCAGACGAACTACTCGCGCGCCGCGATGGTCCTCGGCGGCCACTGCGGCAATCTCACCGCCCTGCTCAGCGCCCACCAGTCGATCGGTTTGCCGCAGCCGCTGCTGATGTTCGGCAGCGAGGAACAAAAGCGGAAATATCTGCCGCGCTGCGCCGCCGGAGGCATCTCCGCCTTCGCCCTGACCGAATCCGACGTCGGCTCCGACCCGGCACGGATGAGCACCGAAGCGAAGCGCGACGGCGACCACTACGTGCTCAGCGGCGAAAAACTCTGGTGCACCAATGGCGTGAAGGCCGAGCACCTCATCGTCATGGCCCGCACGCCAATGCCGGACAAACCGCAGGCGATCTCCGCCTTCATCGTCGAAACCTCGTGGCCGGGCGTCGAGGTCGTCACCCGCTGCCGTTTCATGGGGCTGAAGGCGCTCTACAACGCGGTGATCCGCTTCACCGACGTCCGCGTCCCGGCGGAAAACCTCGTGCTCGGCGAGGGCAAGGGACTGAAGGTCGCCCTCAGCACCCTCAACACCGGCCGCCTCACTCTGCCCGCCGCCTGCGCCGGGATGATGTACCGCCTGCTCGACATCTCCCGCCGTTGGGCCGCCGAACGCGTGCAATGGGGCCAACCGATCGGCCGACACGCCGCCATCGCCGCGAAGCTCGCCGACATGGCCGCCGATGCCTTCGCCACCGAGGCACTCGTCCGCTATGCATCCGCTCTGGTCGACACCGACCACTCCGCCGACATCCGGCTCGAAGCCGCGCTGGCGAAACTCTGGGGCACCGAAGCCGGCTGGCGAACCGCCGACGCCGCCGTGCAGATCCGCGGCGGACGCGGCTACGAAACCGCCGACTCGCTGCGCGCCCGCGGCGAATCACCCGAACCGGTCGAACGTTTCCTGCGCGATTGCCGCATCAACACGATTTTCGAGGGATCGACCGAGATCATGCACCTCTTCATCGCCCGCGAAATGCTCGACCCGCACCTGCGCCGCGGCGCGGACGCGATCGATACCCGCAAGCAGTGGGGCGAACGGATTCCCGCCGCGCTGCGCGCCGGCGCGTTCTACGCCGGCTGGTATCCGGCGCGCTTCATCCCGACCATCGCCGAGCTGCCGCACGACCTCGACCCGGCGCTCCGGCGCGGTTTGAAAGACGTCGCCGCGCTCAGCCGCGCGCTCAGTCGAGCGGTGTTCCACGCCATGCTCCGCCACGGGCCGAAGCTCGAACGCGAGCAACTGCTGCTCGCCCGCCTCGTCGATGCCGGAGCCGAGATTCTCGCCATGGCCTGCGCCTGCGGCTTCGCCCAGCAGATGAAAACCGACGCGTCCCACCCGCTCGCCGGCCATATCGTGGAAACCGCCGACTACGTCTGCCGCCGTGGCAAACGTCGCGTGCGCGCGCTTTTACACGCGCACGCCCGCGACACCGACGCCCGCGGCTACGCGCTGGCGAAGGGGTTGCTTTGACCGTATTTCGGTGGATTCCGCTTCACGCGGACACCAGCTGCTCGCCCGCGTGGATCTGGAGCAAACTCCTAGCGATGCGCGTTATTTCCAAACCGGCGGCTGAGGATAGCCACCAACGGCATTCTCCTCCAAGCCACCGGGAAGCCGGGCATAGTCAAAAAGCTCCTTATCATCCTGGAATAATTTCGTCCCTTGGAGGCTGAACCTCCCCTCCACATCCGCCCAAAACCTTCGGACACGAAATTCCGCATCGTAAAACACAAGAAAGCCATGCCCTCGGGGAGGCGGCGTTATCTGGCCCTGAACTCCCGAGCGGACGAAAAACAGTTGGGCAATGTGAACCTTGCCGAACGGCGCTTGGCATTCGCCGACATATTCGGCACCTCGCAGGTAATAAACCGTAGACGCGCCCTCCGTGAGATGAGAGCACAACGGATCTCCACTTTGCTCCGCTCCGGAAATAATGCGAGCCAGCACGTCCGGACACACCGGCACGGCATCATTTGAAAAATCCGCCTGAGCCACCGAGGCGCAGGCGGTGAACAAAAGCATTCGCCTCACGCGAACTGTTTAAGAAAACGAGCGTCGTTTTCAATGAGCAAACGGATGTCCTTGATGCCCCAGCGGATCATCGCCAGGCGGTCGAGGCCCATGCCGAAGGCGAAGCCGGTGACGTGCTCCGGATCGAACGCCCGGTCCTTGCGCGCCGCGCTGACCGCTTCGAATACCGCCGGATCGACCATGCCGCAGCCGGCGACCTCGATCCACCGCGGCGCCTGGCCTTTGACGACGAGTTTCACGTCGATCTCGTAGCTCGGCTCGGTGAACGGGAAGAAATGCGGGCGGAAACGGACCTCGGTGTCGGAGCCGAACAGCTCGCGGAAGAAGTATTCCAGCGTCCCCTTCAGGTCGGGCAGCGAAACATCCTTGTCGACGTAGAGGCCTTCGAGCTGGTTGAAGACGGAAAGGTGGGTCGCGTCGATCTCGTCGCGGCGATAGGCCGAGCCCGGCGCGATGATGCGCACCGGCGGCTTCTCGGTCTCCATCGTGCGCACCTGCACGCTCGACGTGTGGGTGCGCAGCAGTTTGCCGGAGTCGAAATAGAACGTGTCCTTCTCGTTGCGCGCCGGGTGGTAGGTCGGCGTGTTGAGCGCGTCGAAGCAATGGAACTCGTCCTCGATCTCCGGGCCTTCGGCCAGGGCGAAGCCCATGCGGCGGAGAATGGAAATCGCCTGGTCGCGGATGATCGTCAGCGGGTGCAGCGAGCCGACATGCACCGAGCGGGCGGGCAGCGTCGGGTCGATCCCGGCCAGCGCGGCGCGGTCGGCGGCGTCCTGCAGCGCGAGCTGCTTTTCCTCCAGCGCGGTGGTGATCGCGGTGCGGGCGGCGTTCAGGAGCTGGCCGACGGCGGCCTTGTCCTCCTTCGGCACGTCCTTGATCCCGGCGGCGGCCAGGGTGAGCGTGCCCTTCTTGCCGAGCACGGCGACGCGGGCGTCCTCAAGCGCGCGGACGTCGGAAGCCGCGGCGATGGCGGCGAGCGCGCCAACCTGGATGGAATCGATCTGCTCCTTCATGGGAAAAACGGGACGCCGGGATAGCGGCATCCGGCGGAGAGGTCAACCCGAGGAAGAATTGCGGATTTCGGATTGCGGATTGGAAGAGCCCGAATGGCCAGGCGGCTTTGAGGAATCAGGGGCCAGAAAAGAATCAGCCTTTCTGGGGAATGCCTCCGTTGTGGTTGATCCGGCAATCGGTCGGGGCTTCGTGGCCGCAATGCTCGCAGCAAAGGTGGATGCGCGTCTGCCGGGTTTGATACCGTTTCACTGGCAACCCGCATTTGGGACAGGGCAAGCTCGCAAAGAAGCGGTGGGATTTGATCAAGGTTGGAACCACCACAAAGACGACAAGCGTCACCACTCCCACAGCAGCCAGCCATTTCACCCCGCTGGCCACGGCCAAACCCGGCCAAATGAGAGCGTAGCCAGTCATCGAAAGCTGACCCTTCCAGCCCATCCACGGGAGATAGATTTCACGGCAACGATCCGCACAAACGACCATTTCTTCGGAGGAAAATCCCACTCGCCGATCTTCTTCAACCTGCTGCCGCTCGCAAACCTCTTCTCTGTCCCTCAACTCTCAACCTCCCACTCCCAACTCAAAAAAAACGCCGCTTGGCGAACCAAGCGGCGTTTTCGGGAAACGGAATCGTTTCAGCTTCAGGCGGCGACTTCCTCGCCCTTCGCTTCCAGAGCCTTCTTGGCCTGGGCGACGATGGCGGAGAACGCGGCGGCGTCCTGAATGGCGAGATCCGAGAGGATCTTGCGGTCGGCTTCGATACCGGCGGCCTTGAGGCCTTCGATGAAGCGGGAGTAGGTCAGACCTTCGTTACGAACGGCGGCGCTGATACGAGCGATCCAGAGGCGGCGGAACTGGCCCTTCCGCTTCTTACGGTCGCGATATTCGTAGGTCATCGCCTTCCGCACGGCGTCCTTGGCGTAACGGAAGAGCTTCGAGCGGAAACCGCGGAAGCCTTTCGCACGCTGCAAGGTGCGCTTGCGGCGCTTGCGGCTGGCGGCCGAATTGGTGGCACGTGGCATGTGTTTATGTCAGTTGAGCGGACTGTTTTGTGTCTTCCTCCTGCAGTCTCGTCAGCTCGTCGATTCCCTTGCGGGATCAGGCTGCATGGAGGCCGCCCGAAACGCGGGCGGGGGCGTGGTTGCGTCGGACGATCGCGGGTGGATCAGGCGAAGGGAAGATTCTCCATCACACGCTTGTGGTCTGCGGCGCAAACGACAACGGATTTGGTCAACGCGCGCTTACGCTTGCGGTTCTTGCACTGAAGCAAGTGACGCTTTCCTTGTTTGCGGCGCAGGATCTTCCCCGTGCCCGTCACCTTGAATCGTTTGGCGACGGCCTTACGGGTCTTTGCTTTACCTGCGGTCCTTGGCATGGGGCGGGAAGACTAGGAACCGACCGCCCATTGGCAAGGGAAAAGTGGCTATTTTTCCCGCGAATGCGCCGCGTTTCTGTCTTAAGGGGGCCAGAAACGAGGTGCTTCGGGCGTCAATCGGCCGGTCGGCCCTTGAGTGGCCAGGCGCTAGGGGCCAGTGGTCAGGGAAAGAGTTCCGCCCACTGTGTCCGGAAGCTCTGGATTCATTCCGCTCTTTTCGCTTCGAAAGCGCCGAAGCTCGAGGCGCTATCGATGTTCTGACTGCGCCCCGCGTCTTATCTTCTTTCCCTGACCACGGACACCTGGCCCCTGGCCACTCAATGCCGACGGCTCCCTCAGCTCTCCGCCGCCCGGGCGATGCGGAGCAGCTTCGCCTCGCCGAAATGCGGGCCGAGGATCTGCAGGCCGACGGGCAGTTCGCTGCCGTTGTCAGAGGTCACCGTGCCGGCCGGCACCGAAATGGCGCAGTTGCCGGCGAGGTTGGCGGCGATGGTGAAGATGTCGCTGAGGTATTCGTGCAGCGGATCGTCGGAGAACTCGCCGAGCTTGCGCGCCGGGGCCGGGGCGACGGGCGAAAGGATGGCGTCGACCTTTTCGAACGCCTGCTCGAAGTCGCGACGGATCAGCGTGCGGACCTTCTGCGCCTTGGTGTAATAGGCGTCGTAATAGCCGGACGAGAGCACGTAGGTGCCGAGAATGATGCGGCGCTTCACCTCCGGGCCGAAGCCTTCCTCGCGCGAGCGGCGGTAAAGTTCCATCAGGTCGCCCGGATTGGCGGCGCGGTGGCCGTAGCGGATGCCGTCGAAGCGCGACAGGTTCGACGACGCCTCGGCCGGGGCGATGACATAGTAGGTCGCCACCGCGTATTCGGTGTGCGGCAGGGAAATTTCGACAATCTCCGCACCTTGGGCGGCGAGCTTTTCGACCGCGGCCATCACCTTGGCGCGCACGGCCGGGTCGATGCCGTCGCCGAAGTATTCCTTCGGCAAGCCGAGCTTCAGCCCTTTCACACCATCGTTGAGCTCCGCCGTGTAATCCGGCACGGGCAGATCGAGCGACGTGGAATCGAGCGGGTCGTGGCCGGCGATCGCCTGCAGCACGAGCGCGGCGTCCTCAACCGTGTGGGTGAGCGGGCCGATTTGGTCGAGTGACGAGGCGAAGGCGACCAGGCCGTAGCGGGAAACGCGGCCGTAGGACGGCTTCAGGCCGACCACCCCGCAGTGCGACGCCGGCTGGCGGATCGAGCCGCCGGTATCCGAGCCGAGCGCGGCGAGCGCCGAGCCCGCGGCGACCGAGGCGGCCGAACCGCCCGACGAGCCGCCCGGAATGCGGGTCAGGTCGCGCGGATTGCGGGTCGTCTGCAGCGCGGAGTTTTCCGTCGCCGAGCCCATCGCGAACTCGTCCATGTTCAGTCGGCCGAACGGAATCGCCCCGGCGGCGCGGAGCTTGCGGATCACGGTGGCGTCGTAGGGCGAGGCGTAGTTTTCCGAGAGGAACCGCGAGCCGCAGGTGCAGGGCTGGCCGAGGACGTTGATGTTGTCCTTGATCGCGATCGGGATGCCGCCGAGCGGCAGCGAGAGGTCGGCGTTCGCGGCCTCGGCGCGGGCGGCGGCGAGGTCGTAGGAAAGGTAGGCGCCGACGTCGCCGTCGGTCGCGGCGATCTTGCCGGCAAGGTCGTCGATCAACGCGGCGGGCGTGAGGCTGCCGTCGCGGAGCTGGGCGCGGAGGGAAAGAAGGCTCATGGGAGAAAACGGGGCGCGGGATTCAGGCGTCGGCGATCACTTTCGGCACGCGGATCTGGTTCTGTGCTTGCTCGGGCGCGTTTTGCAGCACGGCTTCCAGCGGCAGGCTTTCGCGCGGCTCGTCCTCGCGCATCCGATCGAACACCGGGGCCGGATAGGAGGTGGGCTCGATGCCCGCGACGTCCAGTTTCGACAGCGTTTCGACGTAGCCGAGGATGGCGTCGAGCTGGTTCTGGAAAACCGTCACCTCCGCGTCGGACAATTCGAGGCGGGCGAGGTTGGCAACGTAGCGGACGTCGAGGTGCGCGTGCGACATGGCCGGGAGAGTCCGGCGAAGCCCGTCCGGTGGCAAGACGTGAAATGCGGTAGCGCCCGGAAAGGAGATGGCGCAGGAATGGATGATTGCGCGCCGCGGCGGACGGTCGTTAGGCTGCCCGCCATGCACGCCTTCCGTTGGATCCCCGTTTTCGCGGCCTTGGCCGCCCTGCCCGCCGCCGCCGGCACGCCCGCGGAGGCCGCCAACCTGCAGCGGGAATTCACCCTGGCAAACGAAGCCTGGACGCTGAAGCTCAAGGTCGCCGCCAGCCCGGAGGCCCAACGCGACGCGTGGAAGGCCCGCCCGGACGCCGCGGTCTACGGCAAACGGATGTGGAACCAGCTCCGGTCGTCGCTCAACGAAGAATGGATGCTCGAACCGGCCGCCTGGTTGCTCCGCATCGCCCCGTCCGCCGTCGAGACCCAGCCGGACGGATCTGCCAAGCCCGTCCTCGCCGACGCCGTGACGACGATCCGCGAGGCGGTGGAGAAAAACCACCTGCGCAGCGGCAAGCTCGCGCCGCTGTGCATGGCGCTCGCCGCCGGCCACGACCCGTCCGCGCTTTCGCTGCTGGAAAAAATCGAGTCGGCCAACCCCGACCCGAAAATCCAGGGCGTCGCCGCGCTCGCGCAGGCGACCCTGCTCAAGAACCTGGGCGACGAGGGCGAGGTGATGCGCCGCCGCCTGACGCTCATCCGCAAGGCGATCATCAACAGCGCCGACATCGAGATCGACGGCACCACCGTCGCCAAAATCGCCGAGGACGAGCTCTACATCATCCGCTACCTCACCAAGGGCCGGGTCGCCCCCGACCTCTCCGGCACCGATTCCGGCGGACGCCCGCTGAAGCTTTCCGACTACCAGGGCAAGACGGTGATCCTCCTATTCTGGGGCAGCGGCATGCCGGAGTTCGACCGCACGGTCGACATGGTCGCCGCCTGGGCGAAGAAGTTCGAAGGCAAGCCGGTCGCGATCGTCGGCGTGAACAACGACCCGATCGAAACGCTGCGCAACCTGCAGGCGGGCGGACGCGTCACCTGGCCGAATTTCACCGACAACACCAACCGCCTCGCCGCGGACTACCGCGTCGGCGCTCGTCCGCTGGTCTACGTGCTCGATGGCGAACGGAAAATCCGCTACCTCGGCGCACCCGGCTCGTTCGTGGAGCTTACCGCCGAGGCGGTGCAGGCCGAAACCACCGCGCCCGCGCCCCCCGCGGCCGGCAAATAAAGGAACCTTCGCGTGACAGCCGGCCGAATCCGGCTTTCCTGTCATCAGAACCATGATCAAACCGCTCAAGGACGGCATCCGCTCGCACGTCCGCGTCGACTTCGAAGGCCGCGTGCACAAGCGTTTCCGCGGCACCGGCGCGGACGAGCGCTACGCGACCGAGGTCGCCGTGCTCAAGGTGCTCGAGGAACGCGGCTGCCCGTACGTCCCTCGCCTGCTCGAGGAATACCCGGACGAGCTCTACTTCGTCTCCACCAACTGCGGCCGGCTGGCCGACCAGATCAGCCGCGAGCGCTCCGACCAGCTGTTCGCCGAGCTCGAGCGCGACTACGGCGTGCGCCACCTCGACGCCGAACCGCGCAACGTCACGTATTCGCCGCAGATGGGCCGCTTCTGCCTGATCGATTTCGAACTCGCGGAAATCCTGCCCGACCCGAATGTCGCAACCCCCGAGGGGTGATTCGCGCGCCCTTCAAGCGCCGCCCGCCAGCGCCGCCCGGCGGATGCCCTCCAGCGCGTCCTGGCTGGCGGACAGCTTGAAATCGAGCCGGTTGCGCGGGATATAGCGGCGCAGCGTCCGCGTTTCGCCGCCCTTCACCGCCCACGCCAGCCACACCGTGCCGACCGGCTTTTCCGGCGTGCCGCCATCCGGCCCGGCGATGCCGGTCACCGCCACGGCGACATCCGCGCCGCTCGCCCGCAGCGCGCCCTCGGCCATTTGGCGGGCCACCGGTTCGCTCACCGCGCCGTGGGCCAGCAGATCGCCCGGATTCACGCCGAGGAGCTCGCTTTTCGCCTCGTTCGCATAGGTGACGAACCCGTGGGTGAACACCGCGCTCGATCCCGGCACGTCGGTGATCCGGTTGGCGATCAAGCCGCCGGTGCAACTCTCCGCCGTGGCGAGCTTCCAACCGCGCGCCGCCAGCAGGTCGACCACGGTTTTCTCCAGCGATCGGCCGTCCTCGTTGATGAGGAATTCGCCGAACGCCCCGCGGGCGATCGCCCGGCCGGCCGCGATCGCATCCTCGCCACCGATCAGGCGCAGGTCGACCTCGCCGATGTGCGCGCAATAGCCGTATTCCAGCCCGGGCACCGCAGACAGCGCGGCGTCGATGCCCTGGTGAAAATCGCTCTCGCCCACGCCGGTGAATTTCATCTCGTGCGCGCGCGTGACGCTTTCCACGCCCGCCAGCGCGCGCAGGCGCGGCACGACCTCCTCGTGGAACATCGGATGCAGCTCGCGCGGCGGACCGGGCAGAAGGAACACGGCGGCGTTGCCGCGGCCATTGAGACGCGGCGGCACGTAGACGCCGGGCGCCGTACCATTCGCGTTCGGCAAAACGTCGGCCCCCACCGGCACCAGCGCCTGTTTGAGGTTCGAGTCCGCCATTGGCTTGTTCCGCCGGGCGAAGAACGCCTCCAGCGAGCGCAGCGCCGCCTCGTCGGTGATCAGCTCGATGCCGAGGACCTCCGCGGTGATCTCGCGCGTCAGGTCGTCACTCGTCGGCCCCAGCCCGCCGGTCACCAGCACCGCGTCGGCGCGGGTGACGGCCTCGGCCAGGACCTCGCGGATCGCCTCACCGTCGGGAACCGTCGTCTGGCGCGTGACGCGCAGGCCGAGCTTGAACAGCTCGCGCCCGAACCAAGCGCCGTGGGTGTTGAGCGTGTTGCCGAGCGTCAGCTCGGTGCCGGTGTTGATGACTTCGATCCGCACGCGGAAAGACAGAAGACGGGAAGACGGAAGACACAAGACCGGAAAGCGGAAGGTGAAAGACGTCGCGTCTTCAGTCTTCCGTCTTCGAGTCTTCGGCCTCTTTCTTCCAGCCGACTTCCTTCGCGTCGCCCCACAGCTGTTCGAGGCCGTAGTAGTCGCGGAGCTCGTCGTGCATCACGTGGACCATCACGTCGATGTAGTCGAGCACCACCCAGCGGGTGTCCGCCTTGCCCTCGGCGTTGGCGGGTTTCTGGCCGGTCCATTCCTCCACGTGCGCGGCCACGTCGCGCAGGATCGCGCGCAGGTGCGGCATCGAGGAGCCGGAACAGACGACCATGAAGTCGGTGAGATTGGAAACGCCGCGCAGATCCAGCACGCGGATGTTCTCCGCCTGGATTTCGTCTGCCGCCTTGGCGCAAGCCTTGGCCAGTTCGATGCCTTCGATTGCCATGATGATTTTTTCCGGGCCGGAGATGATGCGCGGCCCCGGCGGATTGGCCAACCGAAAACCGCACACGAACGACGGGCGGTGGTTTCCCCCTTCATCATCCTTCAAATGGAAAGGATGGTGGAGCGTAGCGGATTCGAACCGCTGACCCCTTGCATGCCATGCAAGTGCTCTACCAACTGAGCTAACGCCCCGTGTTTCGCGGGAGCCCCCGTGTGTCGCGGGGACGGGCGGGGTAGTAATGACCCCACCGGCCGCGCGCAAGCTGTTTTTTGGTTTTTTTCCGAAATAATCACGGCTGCATGGCCACGCGCCGCAGCCATTCCACCATAAGCCCCGTAGTTCCAGCGAGTCGCCCGCCGGATGGCGTCCCGGCGTCTTTTTCGCCCGTTTTCGCCGGTTCGCGCGCGGCCACGCGCACCGCCGGCAGGCCCGCCGCCGCGCATGCGTCCGTCAGGCGATCGCCCGGGGCGAACGGCACGCGAACGGCCAGCTTGCCGAGGTTTTCCAGCACGGGATTCTCCCCGGCCGGGGCGGAAACGCGCAGCGATTCGCCCGCCCCCATCGCGTCCAGGCACAACACGGCCAGCGGTTCGCCCTCGCCGGCGATCCACTCTTTCAGCCCGCCGGCGGCCCGCTCCGCCAGCGCGGCGGACTCGTAGCCGTGGGGCAGGAACACGAAATGCACCGCGCGGCGCGGCTTCTCGCCGGCCATCGCCTGCGCCGCCGCCACCGCCGCCACCACCGCGGTGCCGCCCGACTCGACACCGGGCGAACCGACCGGGCTGTCATAGGCGGCCACCACCCATAGCGGCTTCGCCTTCGGGTCGCTGCCGCGCAGCGTCGCCCGCAGCAGCGGCCAGCGCTCGTCCGCCGGCCCCCGCGCACGCTTGAGCGCGTAACCGGTGTTCGACGGCCCGAGCGTCCCTTCCAGCCAGGCCGCCGCGCGGGTCAGCCCGTTGCCGTCCGCCGCCCGAGTGTTCCGCTCGCCGATCGTTTGCGTCAGCTTCTTCAGATCATCCGCCAGCGACTCCTGCGAAACCATCGTCGCGTAGCGGGCGACCTCCTTCTTGTCCTCTTCCGCCTGGTGCTTGAAATGCAGCCAGATCCCCACCCCGCCCGAGGCCAGCAGCCAGACGGGCAGGATGAGCAGGGCCGCGACGACCCATTTTTTGCGCTTCGGGGCGTGTTCCTCCATGCCGGCTTCTTTCGCCGCACCGGTGCCCGCCCGCAAGTTTTTCGGCCTCGGAGAGCACCGGAACGAGGCTCCGCGAATCAGAAGAGAAAAACAAAATTCGCCGGGCCCTCGCTCACTCTCCTTCCGAAGCCTCAAGGCGGCGGCAGAAGCTCGTCGCCGGACTCCTCGTCCTCGACCTCGTCCACCGCCGATTCGAAATCGCGGCGGAAACGCTTCGAGAGCAGCGGCCGGATCAACCCGTAGAGCAGATAGAGGCTGAACAGCACCACCGGCATCACGTAGCGGAATTTCACCGTCACCACCAGGGCCAGCGCCGCCACCACGATCGCCCATAGGCTGGCGCGGGTGCGGAGGTCCACCTTCTTGAAGCTCGGATAGCGCACGTCACTGATCATCAGCGCGGAAAGCCCGAGCATCGCCGCCGCCAGCGCGTATTTCCAGAACCCCAGCTCACGGTCCGTGCGATAGATGTCGATGATCAGGAAGGTCAGCGAGGCGATGAACCCGGCGGCCATCGGGATCGGAATGCCGCGGAACTCCGACTTGTCGCCCGGCTTCTTCGGCAGCGCCGCCAGGCAATTGAATCGCGCCAGACGCATCGCCCCGCACAGCAGGTAGACGAACGCCAACCCCCAGCCGACGTTGCCCGGCAGCGGGAAAAGCACCGCCTTCGACATCAGCATCGCCGGCGCCATGCCGAACGACACGATGTCCGCCAGCGAGTCGAACTCCCGCCCGAACGGTGAATCCTGGCCGCCGAGGCGCGCCAGCCGGCCGTCGAGCAAGTCGAACAGACACGAACCGAAAATCAGCAGGATCGCGTATTCGTAATACCGGCGGGTGATCTCAAAGGTGTCCTTCGGCGCCAGCTGGCCGACCAGCTCGCCCGCCGCGCGTTTGATCTCGGTCGCGCGCTCGACCTCGATCATGCCGAAGAAAATCATCAGCACGGCGAAAAAGCCGCATGCCAGATTGCCCGCCGTCATCAGGTTCGGCAGGAAGTAAATCTTCGGTTCGTCCGGGTCGCGCTCGCGAGGCATGGCGCAGCTTTTCCCATACGAACCGCCGGGTAAACAGTGGAAAATCCGCCCCGCCCCGCTAGCGTCCCGCCATGACCGAGCCGCAGATCACCTCCGAATCGACAATGGGAGCCGTCCTCGACGCCCTCCCCGGCGCCCGGCGCGCCTTGTTCGCCCGTTACCATCTCGGCGGCTGCCAGAGCTGCGCCTTTGCCAACGACGAGACGGTCGCCGCGCTCTGCGAACGCTCGGAGATCGATCCGGCGGAAATGATCGCCCACCTGCTCGACAGCCACGCCCACGACCAGGCGATGCTCGTTCCGCCCGCCGAGGCGAAACGCCGCTTCGCCGCCGGCGAGGCCCGTCTGATCGACATCCGGACCCGCGAGGAACACGAAGCCGTCGCCGTCGCCGGCTCGGAATTTTTCACCCAGGACCTGCAACAAGCGCTCTTCGCCGGCGATCCTGCCGCCGTGATCTTCCTGCTCGACCACACCGGCCGCAACGTCCTCGACATGGTTGCTTGGTTCCGCGGCCACCAGTTGAAGGAAACCTACGGCGTCACCGGCGGCATCGACGCCTGGAGCAAGGAAGTCGATCCCTCGCTGCCGCGTTATCGCGTGGAGATGGAGGGGTGAACGGAAACCCGAGCTTTCTCCCACAGCCCGAGCATGTTAGGATGCACGGGTGAAATGGTCGTTTCCCATCGCGACGATCGCCGGAACGGTGGTCCGCATTCACGTCAGCTTCCTTCTGCTCCTTGCGGCGGTGGGCCTGATGTTCTTCTTCAACGGCGGCCCGGCCGAGGCGGTCGGCGCGCTGGTCTTCACCGTCGCTCTCTTCTCCTGCGTGCTGCTGCATGAGTTCGGCCACGTCTTCGCCGCGCGGGCCTTCGGCATCCGCACGCCGGACGTGACCCTGCTGCCGATCGGCGGCATCGCCCGGCTAGAGAAAATGCCGGAAAACCCGTTCCACGAGCTGATCGTCGCCCTCGCCGGCCCGGCGGTGAATGTCGTCATCGCCGGCATTCTCATCGCCATTTTCGGCCCGCCGGATCCGGCCGATGCCGCCAAGCTCGATTTCACCTCCCCTCTGGGCCTCACCCAGCGCCTGATGGTGATCAACGTCTGGCTGGTGATCTTCAACCTGATCCCGGCCTTCCCGATGGACGGCGGCCGGGTGCTGCGCGCGCTGCTGGCGATGTTCATGCCCTACGCCCGCGCCACCGCGGCGGCGGCCACCATCGGCCAGATGATCGCCGGCATCGGCGCGGTGTTCGCCCTGATGTGGGTGCATCCGATGCTCTTTCTCATCGCCCTGTTCATCTTCTTCGCCGCCCGGGGCGAAAGCGAAGCGGTGCAAACCCGCGAGGCCTTGCGCGACCTGACGCTGGCCGACGCCATGATCACCGACTTCCACACCCTGCCGGAAAGCGGCCTGCTGCGCGACGCCGCCGACGCGCTCATCGCCGGCTCGCAGCATGATTTCCCGGTGCTTGCCGAGGACGGCTCGCTGGCCGGCATCCTGACGCGCCGCAGCCTGATCGAAGGCCTCGCCAACCACGGCCCCGAGCATCCGGTCGCCGGTTTTCTGCTGCGTGACGTGCCCAAGGTGTTCCCCGGCACCCCGCTGCGCCAGGCCTTCGAGATGCTCCGCGACCTGCCCGCCGAGGTTCTGCCCGTGCGCGATTCTCGCGAGCACGCCGTCATCGGCCTGCTCAGCGCGGAAAACGTCGGCGAATTGATTCTGTTGCGAAACGCGATCGCCGAATGGAAGACACACTGATGACGCCGCAACCGGGAAAATGGCTGATGGTTGCCGGGGTTCTGCTCGTCACTGCGGGCGCAATGATTTGGCTGCTCGGCGGCAAAGGGTGGCTCGGCTGGCTCGGCCGTTTGCCCGGCGATCTCCGGATCGAGACGAAAGGTGGCGGTTTCTACTTCCCGCTCACCACCTGCCTATTGCTCAGTGCGGTGTTGAGCCTGCTGCTCGCCCTCTGGCGACGGCTCCAGGGCTAACGCGTCTTGCCCAGCGCCGCGCCGGGCGAACGCCCCTCGACCCCTTCGCCACAGCATCCGCCGTGGTTCGAGCACGACGCCAACAAAGCCGCCACCAGCAACACCGCGAGCGCTTTCATCCGGACAAATAACCACGATCGCGGGCGAACGCCAAACCCATGATGCCCCTGGAGCCGGCTGTCGGACTCGAACCGACGACCTGATCATTACAAATGAACTGCTCTACCAACTGAGCTAAGCCGGCTTTCGCCGTGGCGGGTCCGCGGAGTATCCGCATCCGCCGCGGATCGGAAAGCGGAAAATTCAAGCCTTTGCGGCCGGCCGCCACGCGCCGAACAGCCACAGCCAGACGAAGGCGAGTAGCACCGAGGCGAGACCGACGTGCAGCACCTGCACCCAGGCGTAGAGGTGGATCCACGACATGATCACGCCGAGCGCCATCTGCGCGAGCACGATGCCGAGCACCACGCGCCCGACCCGTCCGGGCGAACCGTGGCGCTTCGCGATCCGGAACGCCCACAGCGAGGCGAACAGCACCGCCCAGGAAAAACTCCGATGCACGAGGTAGATCGTCGTTTTCTCCAGCTCGCCGATCCACTCGGCACGCGGCGCGTGGTGGTGGGCCCTGGCCATTTCGTCGGTGATCTCGCGGATCTGCGCGCCCATGATCCCCTCGCCCACGACCACCACGAACAACACCAGCAGGGCGAGCCGCATCCGGCCGGCCGCCAGCGGCGAAATCTCCGCCCGCCACGGCCGGTCGGTGCCCGCCCACGCGCAATACATCAACGCGCCGAGCATCAGCATCGCCAGCGCCAGATGGGTTGTGATGATGCCGGGCTTCAGCCCGCTGTGCACGATCCGTGCGCCCATCCACGCATTCACCAGCAAGAGCAAGAGCGAGGCGAACGCCGCCCAAAACACCGCCGGGCGTTTGCTCCGCTGCCAAAACGCCGCGATGAAGGTCGCCAGCGTCAGCAACGACAAGGGCATGGAGCTCAGCCGGTTGAGATACTCGGTCCAGGCTTTGACCGGATTGAATTCGCCCCGCAGGCTTTCGAGCGTGATCGTGTCCGGATCCCGCCCTTCCTGCGCGGCCTTGGCTTTGAACTTGGGCAGCTTCGTTTCGAGCTTCGCGAAATCGACGTCCTCCAGCTTCGTCGGCGGCACCAGGCAGCCCCAGCACGTCGGCCAGTCCGGGCAGCCCATCCCCGCGCCGGTGACCCGCACGATCGCCCCGATGAAAATCAGCAAAATCAGCGCGGCCAACGCGCCCACGGCAATCTTCTGAAAACGCGCCATCGGCATGCCCGGACGATGCCGGGCCACCCCGCCAATGCCAGTGAAAAACCCGGATCACGACCGGCCCGGCAACCACGCCCTCGCCCCGACCGCCCGCGACTCCGACGGCCGGAAGAACTCCTCCAGCCCCCGCCGTTTTCGCAGATCCCGCAGTGCCGCGCCGATGCTCGGGAAACGCCAGCGGAAACCCGCCTCACGCAAACGCCGCGGTTCGACCCACCGGCTCTTGAGCACCAGCTCGGTCTCCGTGCGCAGCAGCCACGCGCCGAGTTCCAACATCCATCCGGTCGCGGGCAAACCGAACGGCATCCCCTCCACCTCCCGCCATTCCCGCATCAGCTCGCGGTTCACCGGCCAGTCGGGCGCGGTCAGATTCACCACGCCGTCGAACCACGGATCGGCCAGCAGGAAATCGATCGCCCGCAGCCAATCGTCCAGATGGATCCAGCTCATCCGCTGCGTCCCCTCGCCCATCGCGCCGCCCAGGCCGCCGCGGACCAGCTTCGTCATCACGTCGAACACCGTGCCCGGCTCGTTCGCCAGCACCATGCCGGTGCGCAGTGCCAGCTTGCGGGTCGTCGCCGGGGTTTTCATCGCAAAGAACGCCTCTTCCCAGGCCCGCGCCACCTCGACCGAAAACCCTTCGCCCGGTTCGCCCGTCCACTCGTCTTGCGACCGGTCCTCGGCGTGGCGATAGAGCGTCGCCGTGCTCGCGTTCAGCCACACCGCCGGCGGCACCTTGCAGGCGGCGATCGCCCCGCCGATCAAGCGCGTCGCCGTCACCCGCGACTCGCGGATCTCCCGGCGACGGCGCTCGTCGTAGCGACAGTTCACGCTGCGGCCGGCCAAGTTGATCACCGCCGCCGCGCCTTCCAGCGACTCGACCCATGGTCCCGGCGAACGGCCGTCCCATTCGAGGAACATGCCGTCGCCGCTCCAGCCCTCGCGATGCCGTGCCACCGCCACCACTTCGTTTCCCAGCCGGGCAAAATGTCGGGTCAGATAACGGCCCAGGAAACCGTTCGCCCCGAAGATCACGATCACCGGTTTCATGGCCTTAGGCGTTGGCGGCCTTGTGAGCCGGGGCTTGGTCCAGCGGGGGCGGTTGCGGCGCGTTCCTTTCCCACAGCGCCCGCTTCCTCAGCTTCGTCAGCACCAGCAGGTTGAAAAAGTGCATCGCGCCGAGCACCAACAGCACGACGCCGAGCTTCACGCTCAGCATCTCAAAAATCTCCCGCACGCCCACCACCTCCCGCGCCAGTTTGAGAAACAGCGCCACGAAGCCGAAGTTCACCAGGTAGAAGCCCACCACCAGCAGATGGTTCACGCTGTCCGCCAGCGCGTCGTTGCCGTGAAAGCAATCGACCAAAAACCACCGGCCGTGCCGGAACAAGGTCCTCGCCACCCACACCGTCAGCGGCAGGGCCATCGCCAAATACAAACCGTAGGTCGTCACCGTCGCATTCATTTTTTCTTTCGTTTTCGTGTTTTCAGTATTTTTTGAAACAACCACCCAAAAAAAACTCAGCCGAACAACTTCGCCGCCAGCTGGATCGCGAAGCCGTGCTTCATCGCGCCCACCTTGTCCGCGACCTTCGAGGCGAAGCCGATGAACTCCTCCAGCTGCCGCATCTGATCGTAGAACGCCTTGCCCGCCACCGAGGTTTCCTCCTTGGTCGCCTCCGCGCATTTGGCCAATAGTCCGAGCGCCGGCTCGATTTCCCGCCGCTTCCGTTCGCGCGTCACGGTGGTGAAAATTTGCCAGACATCCTTCTCGGCTTCGAAAAACTCGCGCCGTTCGCCCTTCTTCATCACCGACCGCACCAGGCCCCACGCCACGAGCTCCTTGAGGTTGGTGTGCGCGTTGCCGCGGCTGACGCCGAGCTGATCCATCACGTCGTCGGTGCTCAGCGGCACCGGCGCGGTCATCAGCAAGGCGTGGATCTGCGCCATCGTGCGGTTGATCCCCCACTGCGACCCGAGCGCCCCCCACTGGGTCACGAACTCTTCCCGCGCTTGGGCCAGTTTGCTTTCCTCGCCGCTCATGATTTCAGTTTTTATCGAAAATTCGATAAATCAAGCTGGAAATCGCGCGCGTTCCGCGTCACCGCCGCTCACGGTTGCACGTCGACCTTGAAATCGCCGAGCGCCCACTGGATGCCGGCGAGGTAGTGCGTCAGCACCACCGGCTGCCAGTAGATGTCGTGGTTGTGGCCCAGCGAGCAGTAGAAGACGCGGCCCTTGCCGTAGTGCTTCGCCCAGGACACGCCGAAGTCCTTGTCCTTGCGCTTGATGCCCTTGACGTCCATCGGAGTCTTGTCCGTGTCGAGGCGCAGCAGCATGTCGACGTTGCGCGAGTCGTAGGGCGCCTTGAACTGATAGATCTCCTCCTTGAGGGCGAGGTTCTCGCCCTTGAACATCGCCACCAGCGGGTGCTTCTCCTTGCCGGGCTCCACCTTGATGCCGACCTTGGCCTTGGCATCCCACGGGTGGCCGTCGAAGCAACCACCGATCATCTCGCCGTATTCCGGCCACTCCTGGCAGGTGTCGGTCGCGGCGTGGATACCGACGAAACCGTGACCCGAGCGGAGGTAAGCGAGAAAATTCTTCTTCAGGCGCTCGGCGCGGACTTCCGCGTCCTTCAGCTGCTCCGGCGTCATCGACTTGCGCAGATTCGGATGCGGCATGAAGACGTCCTGCGTGGTGCTGAGGAAGCAGATCGCGTCGAAACGCTTCAGCTGGTCGACCTCGAAATTGCTGATGTCATTGCTGACCACCGCCTCGTAGGCACCGGATTTTTTCCCCAGCTCGGCGAGGGCGAACAGCCCGGTCGGGATCGACTCGTGGTGGAAGCCGTTGGTAGCCGAGAACAGCAGCAGCTTGCGCGGCTTTTCCGGCGGCGCGAAAGCCCGGTCCGGCAGCGCGGCCTCGATCTTTTTCGCCACCTCGGCAGGCGGGTTCTGAGCCGAGACGGATGCCAGCGGCATGACCGAGCAAGCGGCGAGAAGCAGGGACGCGAGTTTCATTGGGTTGATCAATCCAAACTAGGATAACTACGCATGCCCGTCGCGGGCGGGCGGGTCAAGGCTCCAGCCCGCCCGGCGCGCCGGGAATTCACGCGTCCGGCACCGTCCAGGCGGCGTTCGCCCGCGAGGACGCCACCACGGCCTCAATGAACGCCATGCCGCGCATGCCGTCGGCGATCTTCGGGTAATCCAGCGCCGGATCGCCCGGCGCGGGTTCCCGCCCCTCCAGCCTCGCCCCGACGTGGGCGGCGAAGTTCCGGTAAACGTTCGCGAACGCCTCCAAAAAACCCTCCGGGTGGCCGGCCGGCAGCCGGGTCGCTGCGGTGGCGCTGCCGCCCAGATATCCCTGCCCGGCGCGCAGCACCTCGGCCGGCCGATCCAGCCATTTCACGACCAACGTGTTCGGCTCCTGCTGCCGCCATTCCAGCCCACCGAGCTCACCGTATACGCGCAGGTTCAAATTGTTCTCCTCCCCGGCGGATATCTGCGACGCGTGCAGCACCCCTTTCGCCCCGCCCTCGAACCGCAGCAGCACGTTGCCGTCGTCGTCCAACCGCCGGCCGGGCACGAACGACGACAAATCCGCGGCCAGCTCGCGGATTTTCAGGCCGGTCACGTATTCCGCCAGGTTCTCCGCGTGCGTGCCGACGTCGCCGAAGCATCCGGCCGCCCCGCTTTTCGCCGGATCGGCGCGCCAGGCCGCCTGCTTCTGGCCGGTCTCCTCCAGCCGGGTGGAAAGCCAGCCCTGCGGGTATTCGACGACCACCTTGCGGATCCGGCCCAGTTTGCCCGAGGCGACGAGCGCGCGCGCCTCCTTCACCAGCGGGTAGCCGGTGTAGTTGTGGGTCAGCGCGTAGAGCAGACCGGTGTGCGCGACAATCCGCTGCAGCTCCTTCGCCTCGGCCAGATCGAAGGTCGCGGGCTTGTCGCACACGACGTGGAAACCGTGTTCCAACGCGTGCTTCGCCGGCGGAAAGTGCAGGTGGTTCGGCGTCACGATCGTGACAAAATCCATCCGTTCGCCCGCCGGCCGCGCGGCTTCCTTTTCGATCATCTCGCGCCAGTCGCCGTAGCAACGGTCGGGCGGCAGGAACCAATCCGCACCGGATTCCCTCGACCGCACCGGATCGGAGGAAAACGCGCCGCAGACCAGCTCGATCCGGCCGTCCAGCCCCGCCGCCATGCGGTGCACCGCGCCGATGAACGCGCCCCGCCCGCCGCCGATCATGCCCATTCGGATTTTTCGGATCATAAGAAGTTTTCAGTGTTCAGTTTTCAGTGTTCAGCAAGAACGCGCGGACGGCCGAGAGAAGACTCAATCCGTTTCTTCCCTGAAAACTGAACACTGAAAACTGGCAAACTCATTTCCCGAACGCCGCGTCGAAGGAGACCGCGCTCGGTTCGAAATCCAGCTTTCGCACGAAGGCCGCCGCTTCGGTCGCGCCGTGCACCCGCTCCATCCGCGCGTCCTCCCACTCGACCGACAGCGGCCCGTGGTAACCCGTGTCGTTGAGCGCGACGATCACGTCCTCGAACCGGATGTCACCGCGCCCGGGCGAACGGAAGTCCCAGAACCGGCGGGCGTCGCCGAACTCGGCGTGGCCGCCGAATACCCCGGCCGTGCCGTCGCCGTGCCCCCACCACGCGTCCTTCACGTGGCAGTGGAAGATCCGCCCGCCGAACTCGCGGATGAATTTCACGTAGTCGACGCCCTGATAGCCGAGGTGCGAGGGGTCGTAGTTGAAACCGAAGCGCCTGTGGTGGCCGACCGCCTCCAGCGCGCGGCGGGCCGAGGCGATGTCGAAGGCGATCTCGGTCGGATGCACCTCGAGCGCGAAATTCACGTCCGCCGCGTCGAACGCGTCGAGGATCGGCAGCCAGCGCCGGGCGAAATCCTGGAAACCACGCTCGTAGTATTCCCGCGAAGCCGGGGGGAAGGCGTAGACCGCGTGCCAGATCGACGAGCCGGTGAATCCGTTCACCACCGCGGGGAATCCGCCGCGGTCCGTCCGCCCGGGCCGCGCGTCGAAAAACGCCCGCGCCGCCCTCGCCGCCGTGACCATGTTTTCCGCCGCGCGGGTTCTAACACCCTCCGGCTCGCCGTCGCCCCACACCGCCGCCGGCAGGATCGCCCGGTGGCGCTCGTCGACCGGATCGCACACCGCCTGCCCGACCAGATGGTTCGAGATCGCGCGGCAGTCCAGGCCGTGGCTGCCTAACAACTCCCACTTCTCCCGCAGGTAGGATGGCGACGAAACCGCCGCCTCGACGTCGAAGTGGTCTCCCCAGCATGCGAGCTCCAGCCCGTCGTAGCCCATCGAGGCCGCGAGCGGCGCGAGCTCCGCCAGCGGCAGGTCGGCCCACTGGCCGGTGAAGAGGGTGACGGGACGCGGCATGGCGATCGACGGTTGGAACCGGCTGGCATGTTAGAACGCCCGCCCGCCCGGCAGGAAGCAAAACGTGTCCTCCCCCGGCGGGACTTCCGGACGTGTCGTGTTCGCCCCTCCGTAATCGTAACGGAATCCATAATATCGACCAAAACATTATTTCAACAAATTGGATAATTGCCATCCCAATAAATAAAAGAATAAACAAACGAAAAAACTTATCCAAAAAATTCTTGATAGAACCCACGGGAAATGCTTTCATTCGCAGTGAGTTCCCCCGGACTCATTCCCCCCAACAATCCCCCCCAGAAAATGAAAACGACTACCCCCCTTGGTCGTATTGTAGGCTTGCGTTCAGCTGTCGCCAAAACCGCTTTCGCAGCATTTATCGCCTGCAGCAGCCTCTCCTCCGCGGCAACGTTTTTAACCTCGATCACGTTGTCGAATATCACCGGAAACAACGGAAACTTAACCGGACTCACGCTTGATGTTTATCAAGTCGATAGCACCACCCTGCTTTTCAAGGCAATTAACGACACCAATAATACCGCCGCTATCGACCTGATTTATTTCAGCTCCCTCCCCTCGATCTCGAGCATCAGCTTTTCGGCCGCCGATTCGGTCGGGCAAGTGGTGTTCGCGCCCGGTGGCTCGCCAGACCACCCTCCCGGCACACAATCCGGCAATCCGTTGGCGGCGAACTACTTCCCCACCGCGGACATTCAGTTCCAATCCATCGCGTCGGTTAATCCGGCTCCGCCGCCGCCCAACCTCAGCTCGAACGTCAACCGCATCGACGACAATGAAACCGGCGGTTTCCTCGTCACCATGACGGGCCCGATCGGCGATTCGCTGGATTTGTCCGAGTTCCGCGTCGCCTACCACGTGCAGACGATCGGCTCGCCGCAAGGCGAAGGCGGCAGCGACACCTACCTGGGAACCGGCCCGGATAACATTCCGGTTCCCGAACCCACCGCCGCCACCATGGCGGGTCTGGCCGGAGCCCTGATGCTGCTTCGCCGCCGCAGGGTTTGAAATTCCTCCCCCCGAATGGATCTCCCCCCGGATCCTACGAGCACGCCGACGGAGCCCCCGTCGGCGTCTCTTTTTCAACGGGTTGCCGATCTCGAAACCGCCCGCTGCCAGGCGGCTCGCAGCGTTTCCGACCATTCGCCCGGGATGTTCCACTCTCGCTCGTCGAGCCGGGACACCGGCACCACGCCGCGAGTGGCCGAGGTCAAAAACAGTTCGTCGGCTCGGGCCAGATCCGCGGGCGAAAGCGTGCGTTCTTCCATTGCCAAACCCAGTCGCGAAGCCGACTCCAGCACCCAGGCGCGGGTGACGCCGGGCAGGCAACCGGACGATAAGGGCGGCGTGAAGCCCCGACCGCCGATCACCGCGAACACGTTCGCCGTCGAGGCCTCGCAAATTTCTCCCTGACCGTTGATCCACAAAGACTCACCGAACCCTTTTGAGCGCGCATCGGCGAGGGCGAGCGCGTTTTCCGCGTAGGAAGCCGCTTTCAGTCCGACCAGCGGCGAGCGCTCGTTGCGCGTCCACGGGCAAAGCGTGAGGGCGACCAAATCCGGCACTGGAGCGGCGACCGTGGCGGTCAGCAGCGTCAGGGCATCCGCCCCTGTCTGGAGCCGATCCAGCGCCCCGCCGCCCGCCGTTTGGAACCAGCGGACGCGCCCGAACCCAGAACACAACCCATTCTCCCTCAATAGATTTTCAATCGCGTCGCGCAGCATTCCAGCATCGGGTGCATCCCAACCGAGGCGGCGACAGGCGGCGGCGTGGCGCGCCCAGTGGCGGTCGAAAAACACCGGACGGCCGTCGATCGACAGAATCGTCTCGAACAGCCCCAGCCCGATGGTCAGCCCACGATCGAAGGGCGAAACCCGCAGCTCCTCTGCGTCCATCACCCGGCCGTTGCACCAAATCCGCTGGCTCATGCCCGAAGCACGCCCGCCGCCCGCCGGGGTGTCAATTGCCTTCGTGGCGCGCGCTTCGGCATTGACCGGGTTTCCGTCCCGGAAATGCTCCGGCCATGCGTTTCCTCCTGTTTTTCAGTGCGATCGCCGTGCTCGCGCTCGGCTTCGCCGCCACCCGCGTGCTGGGCCGCGAAGCGGGGCTCGGCTTTTTGACCGGCGCGCTGACGCTCGGCGGCGGATTCGCCATCAGCGCGTTGTTTTCCCTGCGCTGGCGCTGGCACGGCATCCTCGGAGCCGGCGTGCTCGCCCTGCTGGGCGCCGCGAGCGGCCTCGGCAACGTGTTCGCCCTGTTCCAATACCTCGTCGGCAACCGCGAAAACGGCCCCCGCCCCTTGCTGGAATCCGCCGTCACCTTGATCTGCCTGCTGCTCCTGACCGGCGTGGTGCGGACACTGTTCGCCGAACGCCGGCGCAAGCTATTGGAAGCCGACGCTTCTTCGGGAGAATAATTCCGACAGGCACCCAGGCTTTCTAAAAAGGCAGCGGAACACCGCTGCCTTTTTATTTTTCAACCCAAAACACCCAGGGAAATTAATAAAATAACGAAATCAACCCACACCATAAGCCAAACCGTTATTCGAGACCGATTTCAACAAGCCAAACAAATAAAAGAGCTGGATAAGTTTTCATAATGGACAAATTAAAGATTTCCTAACGAGAAAAACCCATCTAAAAATCCCAAACAACCGCAATTAATGATTGTGCGATCTCTATCCACATGCTAGAAGGATTTGTTTTCATTCTTCCCCCCAAATGAAACGATCCATGCACCTGCTGTGGGTGCTGGGCCTGACCTTCAACAGCGCGACAGGTTATCTTCGTGCCGAGGAGGCGAGACTTAGCCCCCTGCCGGATGTCCCAGACATCGCGGCCGTTCCTGTCGCTCCGGCGGAAGCCATTCCGCTTTCAGAGCTTCAGTCCTCCGCCGGAACGTCATCCCCCCGGACGCTCGTGGCGGAAACCGTTAGCCAACGTGCCGCCGACACTTGGGCGATCGCCCCCCAATCGCCCGAGAGCCCGGAAAACCGCTCGGCGTCGACCGACGCCTCCCCCCCGGTTTTCCGGGCTCTCCCGGTGTCCTCTTCCACCCTCACCGTGGACCGCGACAATCCGGGGCATCTACGCTGGATGCGCTACCTCCAGGAGCGTATCCGCCGGAACCCGGATGCGGTCGCGGCGATCGTGACCGAGGAAGTCACCGCCCAGCCGAAGGAAACCTGCTCCATCGTCAAAGTGGCGATCGAAGCCAGCGGCGCGGATATTCCGCGCACCGCCAAGATCGTGGAGGCCGCCGCCATGGCGAATCCGGAATCGATGCGGCTGGCCGCCCAATGCGCCATCGCCGTGATGCCGGACGCGCTGGGCGCCGTCCAGGAGGTCCTGGCGAAGCTCGATCCCGCCGGCCGTATCGACATGGAAGGCGACGCGAAGGACGCCAAGGACGCGAAAGGCGAGGTCGCTTCGGCGATTTCCCCCCCCAACCCGCTCAACGCGCCTCCCGGCCCTCCCCCCGGCATTCCTTATGTGATTCCTCCGGAAGAAGCCTCACCGACCAGCTTCACGGTGCCTCAGTGATTCCGCCACGGCCGGTGAACATTCACCGGTCGCGCGGTTCACCGGCTCCTCCCTTCCTGTCACCCGGGGGGGAATGACGGGAGTCGACCGGAGGCAGCAACCTTCTCGCCCTCAGGCGGGAGCGCCCACCACGTGAGGCGCTACTGCCCCGGTCGGCATCCTTTTTCCAACAAATGGGCCGCAATGCCACGACCGCCAGCAGGCGGATCAAGGCTTGCGGTCCGTCTGCGTTTCCGCCGGAGCGGGCGGCGGGGAAACCGGAGCTAGCGCCGGCGACGAACCTTGGGGCGCGGCCGGAGCGGGATTGGCGGGCGCAGGCGACGGCACCACCGGGGTGCCGGGCGAAACGGCCGGCTGTTGCGGCTTCGGCAGCGTGTCCTCCCAGCGATGGAGCGTCACACCTGCGCCGAGGCCACCGATTTCGCCCAGCAACGCCTCGCAGCGATCACGCCACGCGGCGTAGTCGGGCGGCCGGCGTTCGCCCTCGTGGCTACCGGGAAAGACCAGATAGGTGACTTTCAGATCGGAAACCGGGCGGGCGTAGGGCGTCGCGCGGCTGTTGATCTCCCGGGCGATGCGCAGCGAAGCCTCGCCCACCTTGAAGGTCGGACCGCCGTCGCCCACCAGCGCGGGCAGCATCCGGTCGCCGTGGATCACGACGGCGTAATCGCCGACCTTCGGGGCGAACGGGTCGTTGGCGGAGCCGAGGATGTTGACCGGAATGACGATGAACGGGTCGTATTCCGCGATCAGGAACGAGCGGCCCTTGAGGTCGGCGACGCCGCGTTTGAGAAAGGCGACACGGTCCTTCAGCCACTTCTTGCGGTCCGCGGTGGTGTCGCCGGCCGCCATTTCCTTTTCCGCCGCTGCGATCCGCCGCTCCCAACCGGCGATCATCGGGTTCGGAACGGCACCGCGCTTCGCCCAGCCGTAGCTGGTGAACGGCTGATAGTTCGGCGAATTGACGATCGCGTCCGGCATCTCGGGCAGGCGGTCGCCGTCCGAGCCGTCGGACACCACGTCCATGTCCGCTTGCAGCAGGAACACCCGTCGTCCTCCGGGCGCGCGCAGGTTGAGGATCGTCTCGCAGTCGTAGAGGTTGTGCTTGGTGATCAGCTCGTTGAGCGCGGTGGCGTCTCGTTTCAGACGCTCGACCTTCTCGTCGTAGAGCCGCCAGTACCAGCCGGAAACCTGCGCGGTGTCGAGCATCGGCGCGAGCCCGGGAAGGAGCGTCCCGAGCTTCGGATTCGAACTTTCCAGATCGGCCAGGGTTTTCGCCGGCGCGGGCAAACGGACATCCAGCGTGTAGGCGGCGGCATAGCTGTCCGGCGACACGCGTTCGAGCGAGGCGAAACCGCCTTTGCCGAGTTTCACCTCGGTCTTGAACGGAATGCCCGAGCGGAGCTTCCGCACGTCGCCCCCCGTCGCCGACGTGAAATCGTCCCGCTGTCCGGCATCCTCCGGCTCCCGCGCGCGCTCGCGGGCGGCCTTGAGCGAGGCGTCCGCCGAGCGTTTCACCGCGTCGAGTTCCCGCGCGTATTCGGCCTCCATGTCCGCGCGCAGCCGCGCTTCGATCTGCCGCCGGAGGTCCTCTTCGTCGGCGCTCGCCGCGACGATCCGTTTCGGCGCGAAAATCTCCTGCAAGCCGCGTTTGATCTTCCGCGGCACGGACGTGAACAGCAGGCCCGTGCCCACGGCGAGCAAGGCCAGCAGGACGACCGCCAGACTCGGTTCGCTCCCGCGCCGCCCGCGCTTGCGCGGCTTTTTCTCCGACTCGTTCTGCGGTTCCGGTGCCTCCGACATGATGAGGCGAAAGGTATCAGCCGAAACCGGTCCAGCAACCTCCGTCCATCCCCCGCCCCGCCGATTTCCGCCGTTTTCCGGAGGCCCCGTCCCGCTCCATTCCCAATCCCTTCACCGTCAATCCCGTTCGCCCGACTGCCCCGCCCGGCGGAAACTACGACTGACAAACGCGGAAAGCGCCCTAAAGTCGCCCGCGTGAGCTATCAGGTCTTCGCCCGCAAATACCGTCCGAAAACGTTCGACGACGTCCTCGGCCAGGATCACGTCGTGCGGACGCTGCGCAACGCGATCGAGCAGAAACGCCTCGCCCACGCCTACCTGTTCGTCGGGCCGCGCGGCACCGGCAAGACCTCGACCGCCCGCATTTTGGCGAAAGCCCTCAACTGCACCGGCGGCCCGAAAGCCGACTTCGACCCCGACGAGGACGTCTGCGTCGAAATCGCCGAGGGCCGGTCGCTCGATGTGTTGGAAATCGACGGTGCCTCGAACAACGGCGTCGAACAGGTCCGCGAGCTGCGCGAGACGGTCCGCTTCGCCCCGGCGCGCGGACAGTTCAAAATCTACTACATCGACGAGGTCCACATGCTCAGCAACGCGGCGTTCAACGCCCTGCTGAAGACGCTCGAAGAGCCGCCGCCGCACGTGAAGTTCATCTTCGCGACCACCGAGGCGAACAAGATCCTGCCCACGATCCTTTCCCGCTGCCAGCGCTTCGACCTGCGGCCGATCCCGACCGAGCTGATCGCCAAACACCTGCTGCATATCGCGAACAACGAAGGCGTGGCGCTCGACGATGCCGCCGCTTGGGCCGTGGCGAAAGGCGCGGACGGCGGCATGCGCGACGCCCAGTCGATGCTCGACCAGCTCGTCGCCTTCTGCGGCAACCACATCACCGAGGCCAACGTCCTCGACGTCTTCGGCTTCACCTCGCGGGAAAAAGTCGCCCAGCTCGGCTCCGCGCTGCTCGCCCGCGACACGCCGGCCGCGCTTTCCCTGATCCAGAAGGAAGCCGAGTCCGGCCGCGAGCTTTCCCAGCTGCTCGGCGAGCTGATCGGCGCGCTGCGCGCCCTGCTCGTCGCCAAGCTCGACCCGTCCGCCGATGGCGACGGCATCCCCGCCGACCTCTGGCAATCGCTCGTTGCCGCCGCCGATGCCTACCCGCCGGACCGCATCCTCGCCGCCATCGACGTCTTTGCGGAAACCGAAGGCCGCATGAAGTGGTCGACCAACCGCCGGCTCCACTTCGAACTCGGCCTGATCAAGGCGATCCAAGTGCTCGGCGAGGTCCGGCTTTCCGACGTGATCAAGGTGCTCGCCCGCGGCGCGGATTCCCTCGCTCTGGAGCCGGTCCCGCCGCCCGCCGCCAGCGCCGTGCCCGCGCCGGAACCCGCCGCCGTTTCGCCCGCGCCAGCTCCCGAACCGGAACCCGAGCCGGCCGCCCGCTTGGAAGAACCCGCCGCGGCGCCGCCGCCGTGGAACGTGGCCGAGGAACCGACGCCCGCCCCGGAGCCCGAGGCCCGGATCGAGTCGCCCGCACCCGCGCCAAAAAAGGGATCCGGCGACATGTTCGCTGATCGTTTCGCCTCGCTGATCGAATCCGCACCGGAACACAGCGAACCGCCGCCCGCACCGGAGCCCGTCGCCAAAGCGGAACCCGCTCCCGCGGCGGCGAAGGAATCCGCCCCGGCGAAAGAACCCAAGCCGACCGCCGAGGAATCCTTCTACAACGACCCGCTCATCGAGCAGGCCCTCGTCATCCTCGAAGGCAAGGTGATCGGGTGAGGAGGTTGAGAGTGGATGGCTGAGTGCTGAGAGACAGAGGTCCTAGCACTCCAGCCGTTCTCCCGTTTTCCGCCTCCCTTCTTTCTCTCAGCTCTCAACAACCAACTCTCAACTTCCCATGAACATCCAGAAACTGATGAAGCAGGCCCAGCAGATGCAGGCCGGGCTCGCCGCGAAACAAGAAGAACTCGCCCAGCGCACCGTCGAGGCCAACGTCGGCGGCGGCAAGGTGACCGTCGTCGCCAACTGCGCCGGCGATGTGCACTCGATCAAGATCGACCCGTCCGTCGTCGATCCGTCCGACGTCGAGTTCCTCGAAGACCTCGTCCTCAAAGGCGTGCAGGAAGCCGTCAACAAGGGCAAGGAAACCGCCGCCGCGGAAATGAAGAAGCTGACGGGCGGTCTGGGCATTCCGGGACTCTGAATCCAGAGAGCGGCCGCTCTTCGCCCTCCGCTCCCAGCTCTCCGCTTTTCCATGACCCGCGAAGACCTCGCCGACGTTCTTGAAGAAATCGCCCTGCTGCTGGAGCTGAAGGGCGAAAACCCGTTCAAAATCCGCGCCTACCGGCAGGGCGCGGAAATCGTCAACGGCTACGACGGCGACATCGCCGCGCTCGCCCGGGAAAACCGGCTCGACGGCATCAAGGGCCTGGGCGAGGCGCTGCGCGACAAGCTCCACGAGCTTGCCAGCACCGGCCGGCTGGAATTCCACCAGAACCTCCGCGCCGAATTCCCCGCCGGTTTGTTCGAGCTGTTCGAAGTTTCCGGACTCGGTCCGAAGAAGATCAAGGCGCTGCACGAAACGCTCGGCGTCGGCTCGATCACCGACCTGAAAGCCGCCTGCGAGGCGGGCAAGGTCGCGGGACTCGCCGGCTTCGGGGCCAAAACCCAGCAGAAGATCCTCGAAGCGCTCGCCCAGCGCGAGCAATTCGCCGATCGCTTCCGGCTCGGCGACATCACCCCGCTGGTCGAAGACATCCTCGAAGCGCTGCGCGACCACCCGGCAACGTCCCGTGTCGCCGTCTGCGGCTCGTTCCGCCGCGCGAAGGAAACCGTGCACGACCTCGATTTCCTCGTCGCCACCAAGCACCCGGCGGAGCTCTGCCGCTACTTCACCACCTTCCCGCCGGTCGCGTCGGTCATCGCCAAGGGCGAAACCAAGGCCTCCGTCCGCCTCGACAACGGACTGCAGTGCGACCTGCGCGCCGTTTCCAACGCCGAATTCCCCTTCGCCCTCCAGTATTTCAGCGGGTCGAAGGAGCACAACGTCGCCATCCGCCAGCGCGCGCTGAAACACGGCTGGTCACTCAACGAATACGGCCTCACGCCCGTCGCGGACGATTCGCCCGCCGTGCCGGACATCCACGAGGAGCCGGACATCTACCGCGCGCTCGGCCTGCGCTACATCGCGCCGGAACTGCGCGAGAACCGCGGCGAAATCGAAGCCGCGGAATCCGGCGACCTGCCGAAGCTCGTCGAGATCGAGAACCTGCGTGGCACGTTCCACAACCACACCACCGCGTCCGACGGTCACGACACGCTGGAGGAAATGGCCGAAGCCGCCCAGGAACTAGGCCTCCAGTATCTCGGCATCGCCGACCACTCGAAGTCTTCTTTCCAGGCGAACGGCCTCAGCGCCGAGCGCCTGCTCGCCCAAATCGAGGCGATCCGCCGTTACAACGCGACCAACGGCCCGTTCCGGCTCTTCGCCGGCTCGGAAGTCGACATCCTCAAGGACGGTTCGCTCGACTTCGGCGACGAGATCCTTTCGCAGCTCGATTACTGCGTCGCCTCGGTCCACAACGTCTTCAACCTGCCGGAGGACGAGATGACCCGCCGCATCTGCCGGGCGATGGAGAACGAGCACGTCACCATGCTCGGCCACCTCACCGGCCGCCTGCTGCTGAAACGCGACGGCTACGCGGTGAACCACGAACGGATCGTCGACTGCGCGGCGGAAACCCGCACCGTCATCGAACTGAACTGCAACCCGTGGCGGCTCGACATGGACTGGCGCTGGTGGAAACGCGCCAAGGACAAAGGCGTGCTCTGCTCGATCAACCCGGACGCCCACTCGACCGACCAGCTCCACTACCTCGGCATCGGCGTCCGCCTCGCCCGCAAGGGCTGGCTGTCCCGCCAGGACATCCTCAATACCCGCCCGCTGGCCGAAGTGGAGGAATTCTTGCGCACGCCGAAGGCGGAGCGTTGAAAGGCAAAAAAAGAGAGCCCCGGGTTTCCCCGAGGCTCTCCCAACATGATACCCAAACAATCGTTCAGAAGGACCACGACAGGCCGATCGAGCCGCCATGGCTGTCGACGCCGTCGCCGTCCACCGAGATTTCTCCCCGGTAACCGACGTCCAGCATCAGCGAATCGGTCAGCACGATGCCGGTGCCGGCGGTCAGCAGGATGGCCGAGGAGAGCTCCGGACCGTAGACCGTGAAGGCCGCGTTGTGGAAGATGCCGCCCAGCGTGCCGGTCGTCTCGATCGAATCGTCGCCGAATTCGTGAGCGTAGGCGATCGACGCATACGGACGGAACGTTCCCAGATTGGCATTCACGCGGTAGCCGATCAGGCCGCGCAGCGAATCGACGTCGTAGCCGCCGACCGCCACCGGGACTCCGAGCACCGGAGCGGTGCCGCCGACGCCATCGACATCGACGTTCTGATACTCGAAACCGGCGAACGGTCCGTGCTTCACCTTCTGATCACCGAAGGTGTAGCCGATCGTCCACAGCGCCTGCAGGCTGGTGGCATCCGATGAGCCGTTCAACACCGCGCCGAAGGGCGAGGCATGATCGAGCTCCATGTCATGTCCGCCATAGCCGAGCAGGAAGTCGGAATAGAGACCGGTGGAAGCCCCCCAGGTGCCGTAGATCGCGCCGCGCAGGCTGTCGATGTCGGAACCGCCGGCACCGTAGTCGATGTCGGCCTTGGAACCGTCGAGCAACGCGCCCACGACCAAGGTCGGATTGATCCGCCAGTCGAAGCCGACGGTGAACGAACCGACATCGCCTTCCACGTTGGAATTGCCGAGGTCCTGCCAGTCATACGAAGCCGTGCCCCACACCGTGAAGTTGTGGGTGGGTGCCGCCGGAGCCGGAGCGATTGTGCCCTTGGCATCCTTCGCGCTAGACGGGACGGGAGCCGGAGCTTCATCCACGTTGCGCAGCCCGAACAGGTGCTCCTGCACCAGGCGATGCACGCGGTAGTCGCTGTTGATCACCGAAGCCGTCAGGCCGAGGCTCGCGGACGGATCCAGCGCGCCAAAAAGCTCGCGGACATACGCCAGGTTCGAGTAGTCGAGCGCGGCGATGAAGTCCTGGATCGCCGGATCGGGATCGTTGGACTTCACGTCGAGCACGTGGCCGATCGCACTCTGCGTCGCGTTCAAGCCAGGCAGGCCCGCGTAGTTGTGCTCGATGTCGAGCAGAACGTCAGTACCGTCATTCGAGGCGTAGACGTGGGCGAAATAGCCGCCCAGCACCGTGTCTTCGTTGAGGCCGCCGAGGTTGTGGTAAACCTCGGTTCCCACGTAGCCGCCTTCATCCGGGATGTTGCTGTTGAACTGCACGCCCACGGCTTCGATGCCACCGATGTTCACCGGGTTATCGGTTGCAATCAGCGTGTAGGTGCCGTTGGTGATCGTCCGGTCGATGTTCGTCGGCGAGATGTGCAGATTCATGCCGTTGATCACGTAGGTGGTCGCGGTCAGCAGGTCGCTGTTCACACCGTCGATGATCGGCGTCTGCGGCGCGACGTCGAAGCGATAGGCGACGGCGTCGGTCACGGTACCCACCACGGTCAGCGAACCGATGGCCTGTTCCGGAGTGATCGGTCCGCCCGGCTGGGTCAGGCTGATTGGAACCGCACCCGGGCTGAAGATGGAGCCATCGTTCAGAAACACGTTGGCGGTCCACACGCCGGTGCCGTCGAGCTCGGCGCCTCCCGCGACGTTGATGGTCGCCGGACTGACGCCGTCGGTGCCGATGACGTTGCCGTTGATCACCAGACCGCCGGAATTGACGTTCACCGTATCGGTCTCCACCGAAACGAGCGGGTCGGTGATCGTGTTGCCGTCGAAGTCCAGTCCGCCGTCGCCGATGAAGGCGAAGCCGGAGCCGTCCTTGTTGATGAACTCAACACCGAGCACGTCGCCGTGGATGATGTTCTCGCTGGTGTCGCCGTAACCGAACGCGGTTTCGAGGCCACCGTTGAAGTTGATCGTGTCACCGATGATGTCGTTGCCGCGGCCGAGCACGTCGCCGTTGAGCACCGAGCCGTCGGACAGGTTCAGCACGTCGTCGCCGCCGCTTCCGTCGAAGGCCGTGCCGAAGACGGTCGGGTTTCCGCCAACGAAGCCGTTGATGGTGCCCGAGTTGTTGAGCGTCGAACCGAACGAACCGTCGAAGTCCACGCCGTCTCCGTTGAGGCCGGTGATGACCGCTCCGGCGTTGTTGGTCACGGTGGAGAAGTCGTCGACCACGACCCCGTCGTCGGAGCCGGTGATGGAACCGTTGTTGGTCACATTGGCGGACTCGCCCGCATCCACACCGTCGCCATTGAGGCCCGTGATGGTCGCTCCGGCGTTGTTGGTCACGGTGGCGAAATCGCCTGCATCCACGCCATCCCAGTAGCCCTGGATGATGGCGTTGTTGGTCAGATTCAGGTTGTCCCCTGCCTCGACGCCTTCGTCGCCCTGGCCGTCGATCAGGCCGTTGTTGATGATGGTGGCGAAATCGCCGACGTCCACCCCGTCGTCGTTCACCCCGGTAATGGTGGCTTCGGCGTTGTTGGTGATCTCCGCAAAATCGCCGGCGTTCACCCCGTCGTTGTTGCCGGTGATCGTATTGTTGTTCACCAGATTGAGGTCGTCGGCCGCTTGGACGCCGTTGTCGCCCTGGCCGTCGATCGTGCCGTTGTTGACGATGTACGCGCTGTTGCCGACGTCCACGCCGTCATCGTGCAAGCCGGTGATCGTGCTGTCGTTGTGAATCTCGGCGAAATCGCCGGCGTTCACCCCGTCCGAATAGCCGGTGATCGATCCGGTGTTTTCCAAATACAGGTCGCTTCCGGCCACAACACCGTTGTCGCCCTGGCCGTCGATCGTGCCGTCGTTGTAGACCGCCGCGTTGTCGCCGACATCCACGCCGTCGCCGTGCTTGCCGGTGATCGTGGCTTCCTCATGGTTGTGGATCACGGCGTTGTCGCCGGCGTCGACGCCATCCCAGTAGCCGGTGATGGAGCCGTCGTTGGTCAGATCGAGGTTGTTGCCGGCTTCGATGCCCTCGTCACCCTGGCCGTCGATCGTGCCGCCGTTGGTGACGACCGCGCCGTCACCCACTTGGATGCCATCGTCGTTGATGCCGGTAATGGTGGCGCCGGAATGGTTGTTGATGACGGCGTTGTCGGTCGCATTCACCCCGTCGTTGGTTCCCTCGATCTGGCCGTCGTTGGTCAGGTTCAGGTTGTCGCCGGCCTGCACACCCGCGTCGCCGTTGCCGTCGATGACTCCGCCGGTGTGGTTGAAGACGATCGCGTCGGCACCGACGTTCACGCCGTCGCCGAAATTGCCGGTGATCGTGCCATAGTTGTGGATCACCGCGTCACTTCCGGCATCCACACCGTCCATGAAGCCGGTGATTTGGCCGCCGGCGTCGTTGGTCAGATGAAGCTGGTCACCGGCATCGATGCCCGCATCGGCCAAACCGGTGATCACGCCGGTCGACTCGTTGTGGATGGTGGCGTTGAATCCGGCCTGCACGCCGCTGTCGCCGCCGGTGATGGTGCCCGCGTTGCTGAGCAGCGCGAGGTTGTCGCCGACGCTCACGCCGTCGCCGCTGGTGCCCACGATCTGGCCGCCGAGGTTGTTATCGATCAGATCGGTGTTGTCACCGGCGTTCACGCCGTCGATCGCCCCCTGCACCAAGCCGTCGTTGGTGAGACTGAGGGAATCTCCGGCCTCAATGCCGTTGCCGCCCTGGCCGTCGATGGTGGCGGTCGCGGCATTGGTGATGGTCGCGTTGTCGCCCACCTGGATGCCGTCGTCGTTCTCGCCGACGATGCTGCCGCCCGCGAGGTTGTCGATGGAGGCGTTCAGGCCTGCGCGCACGCCGTCGTCGTCGCCGGTGATGTCGCCGGCGTTGTCGAGGATCAGGTTGTTGCCCGCGTCGACGCCCTGGCCGCCGTTTCCGTTGATGCTGCCGCTGGCGTTGTTGGTGATCGTGGCACTGTTGCCGGCATCCACGCCGTCCCAGCGGCCAGTGATCGTGCCGTTGTTGGTCAGCTCGAGATTGTCGCCCGCATCGATGCCCTCGTCGCCGCTGCCGAGGATGATGCCGTCATTGGTGACATCCGCGCTGTTGCCCACGGACAAGCCGTCACCGTTGGTGCCGGTGATGTTGCCGGTCGCGTTGTTGGTGATATCGGCGCCGTCACCGGCGGTCACTCCGTTGGTGCCGCCGAGGATCGCCCCGCTGTTCGTGAGATCCAGATCGTTTCCAGCCGCGACGCCCGCGTCAGCGGTGCCGGTGATGGTCGCGCCCAGCGCGTTGGTGATCGTCGCGTTGGCGGTGACGTCGATGCCGTCGTCGCTGCCGAGAATGCTGCCACCGGTGTTGTTGGTGACGATCGCCCCGGTCGTGGCGTGAATGCCGTCGCCGGCGCCACCGATGATCGAACCGTTGTTCGTCACATTGAGATTGGCGAGTTCGTCGATGCCGTCGCCGCCGACCCCGATGATCGAACCGTTGTTGACGACGACCACGTTGTTCGCCGGATCGACGCCGTCCGTGGCACCGATGATCGCGCCGTCGTTGGTCAGGTGAAGGCCGTCGCCGCTGGTAATGCCGGCTCCGACGAGACCCTGGATGAGCGACTGCTCATTGTTGGTGATGTTGGCGTTCAACAGGGCGCTCACACCGACCGAGCCGGTGATCGCTCCAGGGTCGATGCCATCCCCAACGAAGCCGTTCACCAGCGTCAGGTTGTTGCCGGCGGAGATGCCGCTACCTGTGCCACCGCTGATGGCTCCCGTGTTGGTGACGTTCGCCACATCCCCGGCCAGAATGCCGTTGACCGTTCCTTGGATAAGGCCGTCGTTGCCCAAGGTCAGGAGCGTGGTTGCCGAAACGCCATTGTTGCCACCCGAAATAACCCCGGTGTTGTTGACGGTCAGCATGATCGTGCCTTCAACGCCGTTGTCCGCGCCGGTGATGATGCCGCCGTTGTTCACGGTCGTGAGAATATCCGCCTGAACCCCGTCGTTGCCTGCCCCAGCTCCCGAAACGACCCCGGTGTTCGTCAAACTGGAAAGAACCGCCAGGGTCACCCCGTCGCCATTCGAGGCGGAGATGACGCCGGAATTGGTCAGACTAGAGAGGACCCCGCCGCTTACGCCCCCCGTCACGCCGTTGATCGCGCCGGAGTTGTTCAAGGTGAGCTGGCCGGTCACGTTCACGCCGAGGCCTGTCGTGCCGGTGATCACACCGGTGTTGTTGATGGTGCCGGTTCCTCCAGCGGAGACGCCCGTCGCGCCGGAAATCGAACCGCTATTGGTCAGCGTCCCCAGATTGAGCGTGGCGGCCACACCATTACCCACGCCGCTGGCATCGGAATCGCCGGTGATCGTGGCCGCGTTGACGATACTCACGGCGCTGCCATTAATGATCACGCCGTTATCCACGGCTTGGATCAAGCCGGCATTGCCAACCGAGGAGCCGTTTCCAAGCTCCACCCCGTCATCGCCAACGCTGGTAATAGAACCGGAGTTAATGACCACGTTGGACAAACCTCCCTCCACCCCGTCACCACCCGCCAGAATAACCCCTCCGACATTGTTGGTAACCGAGCTCGAATTACCCGTCCGAATCGCATCGTTCGCGACATCCGTCAGGATCTGCCCATTGTTCACGACCGCGACCGGAGCCGTCGCATTGATGGCCACCTGGCCGAACAAATCGGTGATGGTCCGACCGTCCAGAATACCGTTATTCGTCACGGTATAACCGGGAACGCTGATAAACAGGATTGAGGCGGAAGTCGGATCGCCCGTGACCGTCACCGCCCCGCCGAGATCCAATGGCCCCGAGACGTAGATATCCGGTGTCGAGTCGGAGCCAGGGAAAATGGCATTGAGCGAATTCGCGCCCCCAGCCCCAAGGCCGTCGGCGGCGATCGGAAATAGCGCCAAATTTGAATAAACCCAGTTGCCGCTGGTCGACCCGAACGGCCCGACGATCGGCAAGGCGGGCGTTCCGGCAATGGTAACGATAGCCGCATGTGATTGCGGCGCGAATACTGAGGAAATCACAATCATCGCCGGCAATCCCTTGAGGGAAATTCGGCGAATCTTACGCGCAAAACGACGGAATCTTGGTTTCATGGCAGTCTTCGATTGTTTGGTTAGCTTTCCATTCAACACATTCCCATTCCCATGGGTCCGTGTTTGATATGGGAACCACCCAACAGAAGACAAGGCCATTCTTGTTATTTTTTTTGGGAACATAACGAAACCAAGGCCAAAAATGGCTCGATAATTCAAAATCGGAAGAAACTCTAACAACCATTAAAAATCAGCAAACCCACACCTGAAAAACCCTTATAAAACAAGCCACCCGACAGACAAACCCCGCCGTCTATCAAATAATCATTGCCCGACACCCGATAAAATCATATTTGCTCGGGATTTTCCCCGGAAAATGACACGATCCGCGACCGGCAGCAAACCGGAGGCGGCGGCGGATTTCCGGCCAACGGCGAGTTGACCTCTCGCCTGAGCCAGCATCCTCCATGCCAGCCCGCGGTTACCCGTTCGCGCCCCCACATGCACGGGCGCTTGGCGGGCACGAAAAAACCCCGGCCGGAAAAACCGGACGGGGTTTTGGAAAATCGCTTGGAGCGTTAGGCTCAGCCTTCCTCGCCTTCCTCTTCCTCACCGGCTTCGACGGTGATGACGAGGGTGGCGGTGACCTGCGGGTGCACCTTGATGGAGACTTCGGTCTTGCCGGACTTCTTGACCGGCTTTTCGAGCTCGATCGAGTGACGGTCGATGACGATGCCGGCAGCTTCGAGTTCCTTGTGGATGTCGATGTTGGTCACCGAACCGAACGCCTTGCCGCCCTGACCGGTGGAAAGGGTGAACTTCGGCTTCAGTTTGGAGATCTTGGTGGCGACTTCCTGGGCTTCGCCCAGCTCGGCGGCTTCGCGCTGGGCGCGGGCGCTCTTGAGGGCTTCCAGATGGCGGAGGTTCGACTTGTTCGCCTCGAAGGCCTTGCCTTGCGGGATCAGGAAATTGCGGGCGTAACCGGCACGCACTTTGACGACGTCGGCTTCAACACCGAGACCTTCGATTTTTTCGCGGAGAATGACTTGAGCGTTGGCCATAAAAGTACGGGGACGTTCGTGGGGGCGCGGAGATAGCCACCACGGCCGAACGGGTCAAGGACGAAACCGTGATTTTCTCGAATTCGGCCGCCGGGCGGGCGGATCGGCACGGGATTCCGCCTTGCCCTCCCCCCTCAGGCTCTTAGCATCCACCGCTTCCAAAGGCCGTGCGGCCTTTCCACGTCCCATGAACCGCATTTTCGTCGAGAAGAAGACCGAATTCAACGCCGAGGCCCGCCACCTGCTGCACGACCTCCGCGAATCGCTCTCCCTGCACGGTCTGGAAAACGTCCGCGTCATCCAGCGCTACGACGTCGATGGCCTGTCCGCGGCCGAGTTCGACGACGCGGTCCGCCGGATCCTCTCCGAGCCGCAGGTCGACGTCGTTGCCGCCGAGCTGACGCTGGAAGAAGGCGAGGCCGCATTCGCGGTGGAATTCCTGCCCGGCCAGTTCGACCAGCGCGCCGACTCCGCCGCCCAGTGCGTCCAGATCCTCACCGGCAAGGACCGCCCGCTCGTCGCCTCCGCCAAGGTGATCGTCCTGCAAGGCGGCGGCCTCAACCCCGACGATCTGGAGCGCGTGAAAGCCTTCGTCATCAACGCGGTCGACTCCCACGAAGCCCCGCTCGGCCTGCCGGACACCCTCCAGCCGAAGATCCACGCGCCGGCCAACGTCGCCATCCTCGCCGGCTTCACCACCAAGGATGCCGAGGCGCTCGCCACGCTGCGCAAGGAGCTCGGCCTGGCGATGTCCGACGCCGACCTCGCCTTCTGCCAGGAATACTTCCGCGACGACGAACAGCGCGACCCGAGCCTGACGGAGATCAAGATGTTGGACACCTACTGGTCCGACCACTGCCGCCACACCACTTTCCTTACCCGCATCGACGAAGCGACCTTTGAAGAAGGCACCGCCCCGGTCGAGCGCGCGTGGCAGGCGTATTTCGCCAGCCGCGAAAAAGTCTACGGCCCCGCCTCGACCCGTCCGGTCACCCTCATGGACATCGCGCTGATGGGCATGAAGGAGCTGAAAAAAACCGGCGAACTCGACAACCTGGAAGTCTCCGAGGAAGTCAACGCCGCCTCCATCGTCGTGCCGGTAGAAATCGACGGCCGCGAGGAAGAATGGCTCGTGATGTTCAAAAACGAGACGCACAACCACCCGACGGAAATCGAGCCGTTCGGTGGCGCGGCGACTTGCTTGGGCGGCGCGATCCGCGACCCGCTCTCCGGCCGCTCGTTCGTCTACCAGGCGATGCGCGTCACGGGTGCGGGCAATCCGCTCACGCCCTTCGCCGACACCCTGCCGGGCAAGCTGCCGCAGAAGAAGATCTGCCAGGTCGCCGCGCACGGTTATTCCTCCTACGGCAACCAGATCGGCCTCGCCACCGGCCAGGTCGCGGAAGTTTACCACCCCGGCTACGTCGCCAAGCGCATGGAAATCGGTGCCGTGGTGGCTGCCGCGCCGCGTTCGCAGGTGTTCCGCGGTTCGCCCACGCCGGGCGATGCGATCCTCCTGATCGGCGGTCGCACCGGCCGTGACGGCGTCGGCGGCGCGACGGGTTCCTCGAAGGAACACACGGACACCGCGCTGGAAAATTCCGCCGAAGTCCAGAAGGGCGACGCCCCGACCGAGCGCAAGATCCAGCGCCTGTTCCGCAATCCGGAACTCACCCGTAAAATCAAAATCTGCAACGACTTCGGCGCCGGCGGCGTGTCCGTCGCAATCGGCGAAATCGCCCCGTCGCTGGACATCGACCTCGATGCCGTGCCGAAGAAGTACGAAGGCCTCGACGGCACCGAGCTCGCCATTTCCGAATCACAGGAACGCATGGCCGTCTGCGTCGACCCGTCGGAAATCGCCTACTTCATCCGCGAAGCCGACCGCGAGAACCTCGAGTGCGTCCACGTCGCCAACGTCACCGACAGCGGCCGCCTGCGCATGACCTGGCGCGGCAAGACGATCGTCGACCTGTCCCGCGCATTCCTCGACACCAACGGCGTCCAGCAAAGCGCCAAGGTCCACGTCAAAGCGCCCGAGGGTGAGTTCTCCGACGCCATCCCGCGCTTCGAGACCACCCTCGAAGCCCTCGCCGATCTCAACGCCTGCTCGCAAAAGGGCCTCGGCGAACGCTTCGACTCGTCCGTCGGCGCGGCCACCGTGCTGTGGCCGTTCGGCGGTAAAACGCAGCTCACCCCGCCCGACGCGATGGCCGCGAAGCTGCCGCTGCTCGACGGCGAGACCGACGTCTGCACCTACATGAGCTGGGGCTTCAACCCCCACCTCTCCGCCTGGTCGCCCTTCCACGGCGCGGCCTACGCCGTCACCGAATCCGTCTGCAAGGCCGTTGCCGCCGGTGCCCGCCTGTCCGACATCCGCCTGACGCTGCAGGAATACTTCCCGAAACTCGGCAACGACGCCGCCCGCTGGGGCCTGCCGTTCGCCGCCCTGCTCGGCGCGCTGCACGTCCAACAGCAGCTCCGCCTCGCGGCCATCGGCGGCAAGGACTCGATGTCCGGCTCGTTCAACGACCTCGACGTTCCGCCGACCCTCGTGTCCTTCGCCCTCGCTCCGGGCAAGGCCTCGCAGGCGCTCTCGCCCGAGTTCAAGACCTCCGGCAGCCGCGTCTCGCTGATCGAAATTCCGCGCGACGCCGACCACCTCCCCGACTTCGCCCGCCTCAAGCGCGTGGCGGAAATCCTCCACCAACTCAACGCCGCCGACTCGATCCTGTCGCTCCACTGCCCCGGCCACGCCGGTCTCGCCGTGGCGCTGGCGAAAATGACCTTCGGCAACCGCATCGGCTTCGAAGGCGAAGTCGAGGACCTCCGCCGCGAACGCCTCGTTTCGTTCATCGTCGAGCACCTCGAACCGCTGCCGGCCGAACTCGAGGCCCAGGAAATCGGCCGCACGCTCGCCGAGCCGGTGCTCAACCTGCCGGGCGAATCATACACCATCGACGAACTCCTCGCCGCCTGGACCGGCACGCTCGAACCCGTCTTCCCGACGAAAGCCGAGCCCGCCCACCCGGAAGTCACGACGTTCACCTCTTCCGCAATCCGCAGTCCGCAATCCGTAATCCGCAATTCCACGGCGAAGCCGAAGGTCCTCGTCCCCGCCTTCCCGGGCACGAACAGCGAATACGATTCCGCCCGCGCCTTCCGCCAGGCCGGCGGTGACTCGGAAATCTTCGTCTTCCGCAACCTCACCGCGAAGCACGTCGAAGAGTCGCTCAAGGAATTCGCCGACAAGATCCGCGAGTCGCAGATCCTGATGTTCCCGGGCGGTTTCAGCGCGGGCGACGAACCCGATGGTTCGGGCAAGTTCATCGCCACCGTCCTGCGCAACCCGCGCGTGGCCGACGCCGTGATGGACCTGATCAAGAACCGCGACGGCCTGATCCTGGGCATCTGCAACGGCTTCCAAGCGATCATCAAAACCGGCCTCGTCCCCTACGGCGAGATCCGCGAGCCCGCCGCCGACGCCCCGACGCTCACCTTCAACGACATCGGCCGCCACATTTCCTGCTACGCGCACACCCGCGTCAGCAGCACGCTCTCGCCGTGGCTCGCCCACAGCAAGGTTGGCGACGTCCACACGATCCCGCTCTCGCACGGCGAAGGCAAATTCCTCGCCTCGCCGGAAGTCATCGCCCAGCTCGCCGCCAACGGCCAGATCGCGACCCAGTACTGCGACGCCAATGGCGTGCCGTCGATGGACATCGCGATCAACCCGAACGGCTCGATGTTCGCCATCGAAGGCATCTCCAGCCCCTGCGGCCGGGTCTTCGGCAAGATGGGCCACACCGAGCGCAGCGGCATCGACGTCGCCCGCAACATCCCGGGCGAAAAGTACCAGCCGCTGTTCAAAGCCGGCGTCGAATACTTCCTCTGAACGGAGCGCCGGCTTCAGTCGGCCTCTGCTCTCTCCAAAACGGCGGTTCCTTCACCGGAGCCGCCGTTTTTCATTGGGGACCGAGGGCTTCAGTCCGCCCCAGCTCGTAAAACGACTTGCCGTAAGGGTCGGCCATTCCTCCCTTCCCGCCGCAAATCAATCGCCCCCTACCGCCCCTGCATGGCCCGGATCGCGGTGAGGCTGGCCTCGGCGGCGTCTTTGAGCGGGCCTTCGGGGAAATCCGCCACCCAGGCGGCGGCGGCTTCGGGCTCGCGCTGGCCCCAGCGTTGGACGATGCCAACGAGCAGGTCGTCGAGCGGGCGACCCGGCGGCAGTTCGTCGATCGCCAACGTCGCGGCTTCGACTGGCTGGGTCTGGCTCCATCCCAACGCCGCGCCGCCCAGTAGACGCAGGCGCAGCGTTTCGTCGGCCACCGCCTTCGCCCACTCCACCGCCGCTTCCGGCTCGAGGCTCGCCCACTCGCGCATCGCTCGCTCAAGCGTGTCGTCGCGCTCGGTGGACTTCGGCAGCTCGGCCGCGAGCTCCAGCGCCAGCCGCGGGCGATCGCGCACCAGCTCGCCCACCACCGCCAGCAACGCGGTCTCCCGTTCGCCCGGCGTGGCGAGCGACTGCGCCCAGTCCACCGCCTTGTCCGGATCCTGCCCGTAACGCTCCACCGCGTCGCGTGCCAGCTCCTCGCGGCTCGGTTTGGACGCCAGCGGCCGCAACTGCCGCCCCGCTCCCGGCCCCGCTCCCGGCACCCCCGCCGGTTCATCGCGACCGGCCGGACGCCCCGTCTGGCGTGCCTCCGTTTGCCCGCTGCCCGGCGCGACGGTCGGCGGTCGGTTCGCCCGCACGGCGATCCATAGCCCGGCTGCCGCCAGCAGCACCGCGGCGGCCAGCCAATTGAACCGACGGAAATTGACGTCTTGCCGTTTCATCGCGCGCCGCGCGGAGGCGAGCCTCATGCCCGATTCCGCAGTTTCCCAGTCTATTCCCGGATGCCCTGCCTAGGGCAAGCCGATTGCCAATGGGGAAGAGAATGACAAATGACTCATCCCAATGACTAAAAGAAAAAAGGAAGAGCCCGTCGCCGGCGCTCTTCCTCTTCGTCTTCCCTCTTCGTTTAGGAATGAGGAGTCATTCGGATTTCAGGCGGTCGCTTCCTTCACGCGCTCCAGCACTTCGGCGTAGGCTTCCATCACGTTGCCGAGGTCGCGGCGGAAGCGGTCCTTGTCCATCTTCTCGCCGGTCTTGAGGTCCCACAGGCGGCAGCCGTCCGGGCTGATCTCGTCGGCGAGCACGATCTTGCCCGGGTCTTCGGCGAGGCGACCGAACTCGAGTTTGAAGTCGACCAGCTTGAGGCCGCACTTGGCGAAGAAATCGATCAGGATGCGGTTCACCTTGAGCGCCGCTTCGCGCAGGAACGCGAGGTCTTCGGCGGAGGCGAGCTTGAGTTCGCGGATGTAGTCGTCGTTGACCAGCGGGTCGCCCAGTTCGTCGCTCTTGATGCAGAATTCGACGATCGGCTGGGAAAACGCGATGCCTTCTTCAAGGCCGGTGCGCTTGCAGAAGCTGCCGGCGGAGAGGTTGCGGATGATCACCTCGACCATCAGGATCTCGACCTTCTTCACCTCGACGTTGGTTTCGTCGATCTGGCGGACGAAGTGCGTCGGCACGCCTTCTTTTTCCAGGAAACCGTAGATCAGGGTGCTGATCGCGTTGTTCAGGCGGCCCTTGTTTTCGAACTGCGCCTTCTTCTCGCCGTTGAAGGCGGTGGCGTCGTTCTTGAACTCCATGCGGAGGACGTTCGGGTCCTCGGTGGCCCACAGACGCTTCGCCTTGCCTTCGTAGAGCGGATTCATGGGAAACAGGTACGGGCCGCCCCGCCGGGGGTCAAGCGTTTGGCCAAATCGAGCACCCCGGGCAGGCAAAAACCACGAAACACACGAAATTTCACGAATGAAAAGAGGCGAGGCACCGCGATTCAGGCGAATCCGACAAATCCCTTTTTGGAATAAGGAAGGCAGGAATTTCAGGAATCAGAGGAGCCACGAATCCCTTCCTGTCATTCCTGCCTTCCTTGCCCCTACCTCTGCGCCTTTTGCGACTTTTTGCGGCTGAAATAGGATTCGCGAGATTCTCCTGATTCGCGGTGCCTCTCCTCTGAACCTTTCGTGGATTTCGTGATTTTCGTGGTTCGGTTTTAGGCGATTGACGCGGCCACTCGCCCCATGGACCGCTTCCCCCATGGATTCGATCACGCAGGCCGCGCTGGGAGCGGCGGTCGGGGAGGCGCTGCTCGGGAAAAAACTCGGCAACCGGGCGCTCGCCTGGGGGGCGCTGTTCGGCACGCTGCCGGACCTCGACGTGATCACCGCCCCGCTGCTCGACACCGCGGGCGAGCTGGCCGTCCACCGTGGCCTGAGCCACTCGCTGCTGTTGATGGTCGTCGCCTCGTTCGCCCTCGCCCCGTGGCTGGCGAAGCGCTGGAAAAAAGACAAAGTCTCCCGCGCTCGCGCCGGTTGGTTCGTCTTCCTCGCCTGGAGCACCCATGTGCTGATCGACTGCTTCACCGTTTACGGCACCGACGTGTTCTGGCCGTTTCCCGTGAAACGCGTCGCTTTCAACAACCTGTTCATCATCGACCCCGGCTACACCCTGCCGCTGCTCGGCGCGCTGGTCTGGCTCGCGTTCCGCAAGAAAACCGACCCGAAACGGCGGAAAATCGGCGCCTGGGGGCTCGGCCTGAGCACCGCCTACGTCGCGCTAAGCCTCGGGGCGAAAGCGCTCGTTTCCCACGCCTTCGACGCCGACCTCGCCCGCCGCGGGGTGAAATTCGAACGCCGGATGGAAGCGCCGACGCCGTTCAACATCCTGCTCTGGCGCTCGGTGGTCGACCGCGGCGACGAGTTCTGGATCGGCTACCGCTCGATCTTCGAGCTGCCCTCGACGTCGGTGCGCTGGACGATCGTCGACCGCCAGAAATCCGCCTTCGCCCCGGTCGCGTCGACCCGCGAGGGCAAAATCCTCGACCGCTTCTCCGACGGCTGGTGGATCGCCCGCCCCACCGCCACCGGCGTCTGGATCGCCGACCTGCGCTTCGGCGAGACCCGCGAGTGGAACGACAAAAAGAACAGCGTCGACGCCCGCCCGTCCTTCTCGTGGATCCTCAACCCGAAGGCCGCCAGCCATCGCCTGCGCACGATCCGCCCGGACGGCCGCGACGTGAAAACGATGCTCGCCAAAATGGCCGGCCGCCTCTTCGGCGACCGCGACACCTGGGAAGGCAACCCGCGCCTCGCCGGGATTCCGGGGAGTTTTCCGGAGGTGCTGATGAGGATGGAGTGAAAGGGGGACGTGCGGCGAGGCCTATAAATACGTACGCCTCGGCTCCTGGAGCCACATAAGACTCTGCAATCACAGCATCTTATTCGGCGGGCGGAACCCCAGGGTTTGGCTTCCCCGTTCGTTCTCGATTAAGCGCGTCATAATCGACAGGAGGTGGATAGTCGTTGCAGCAAAGTTTGACGAAAATCTCGTCAGCCACGACAGCCACTGCGTCGTCGAATCGCTCTCGTTTCACAAATCCTTGGTCGAGCAAGGCATCCACAGCAAAAGCGGCAGTGGATGCGCACCATTCTTGAGCGCTTGTCTCTGGGTTACTCATGTATCGAGAAATACTACCGCCAATCCTACGAAAAAATCCACGCTTCGCGGAGACTCCAAGGGTTTTCCTGAGGCGCTGGTAAGGGTGGAGTGAGAGGAGGCGAACACCCAAATCTAGCCGAGCCGCCAAGTGGCTTCGGTTTGAATGAATTTGCTAGGTCGGCCAGTCAACCTGCCAACCCGACTCGGCAAAGAACTGTTGCAAATCATCACGGGTCTCAACCCAGGAATCAAATCCTTGATAATCATTGGGGCCGTTTGAGCCATCCCACCACTCGTAGATGAGAAAGCCGCCGGTGTTGTCCAAGTCATCAGCAACCCTGACTCGGTGAGCCACTCTGTCGCTGTTGAGGATACAGCCAATAACGCCGATGGGAATTCGCATGGATTCAGACAAAAGACGCCCCCAAAGCACTGAAGTTCGCGAAGCCTGTCATTACCGGTTTATAAGAACGTCGGGTTGGCGGGCCAAGCTAGAAAAGGCCTTCGACATCCGTGTCCCTCCCGTCCATCCGCGGTTCTCTCCTCCCTCTGCATTCGTGTAAATTCGTGTAAATTCGTGTAAATTCGTGGCCATTCGTGGTTCCTTCCCATTCCTTGCCCCACCGCGTTCGCCCGGTTAGGAAAGCCCCATGCGCACGCCGATCCGCGAGCTTCTGAACGCCACCGCTCCCGCCGAGAAAATCCACGCCGCCGGCTGGGTGCGGACGCGGCGCGATTCGAAGGCGTTTTCCTTCCTCGAACTCAACGACGGTTCCTGCCTCGGCAACCTGCAGGTGGTCGCCGACGCCGGCATCCCCGGTTCCGACGAGCTGGCGAAAATGAGCACCGGCGCGTCGGTCGCGGTCGAAGGCCGGCTGGTCGCGTCGCAGGGCGGCGGCCAGGCGTGGGAAGTCCATGCGACCTCGATCCGCCTGCTCGGCGCGGCGCCGGAGGATTTCCCGCTGCAGAAAAAAGGCCACACCCCCGAGTTCCTGCGCTCGATCGCCCACCTGCGGCCGCGCACGAACCTCTACGGCGCGATGTTCCGCATCCGCAGCCGGATGAGCTACGCGGTCCATCGTTTCTTCCAGGAGCGCGGCTTCCACCACATCCACACGCCGATCATCACGGCCAGCGACTGCGAGGGCGCGGGCGAGATGTTCCGCGTCACCACGCTCGACCCGACCCAGCCCGGCGCGAAGTCGTTCGCCGACGACTTCTTCGGCAAAGCCGCCCACCTGACCGTCTCCGGCCAGCTCGAAGGCGAGACCTTCGCCTGCGCGCTCGGCAACATCTATACCTTCGGCCCGACCTTCCGGGCGGAGAACTCGAACACCTCGCGCCACGCCGCCGAGTTCTGGATGATCGAACCGGAAATGGCGTTCTGCGACCTGCAGGGCGATATGGATCTCGCCGAGGCGATGGTGAAATACCTCGTCAAAGAAGCGCTCGACGGCCAGGACGGCGACCTTTCGATCTTCGAGAAGTTCGTCGACAAGGGCCTGCGCCAGCGGCTCGAATTCGTCGCCGGCCACGCCTTCGAGCTGCTGCCCTACACCGAGGCGGTCGAGATCCTGAAAAAGTCGGGCAAGACCTTCGAGTATCCGGTCGAATACGGCCTCAACCTCCAGAGCGAGCACGAGCGCTGGCTGACCGAGGAGTATTTCAAGAAGCCGGTCACCGTTTTCAATTACCCGAAGGAGATCAAACCGTTCTACATGCGCCTCAACGACGACGGGCGAACCGTCACGGCGATGGATTTGCTCGTCCCCGGCATCGGCGAAATCGTCGGCGGCAGCCAGCGCGAGGAGCGCCACGACGTGCTGCTCGGCAACATGGAGCGCCACGGGCTGTCGATGGACGACTACGGCTGGTACGCCGACCTGCGGAAATACGGCAGCGTCCCGCACGCCGGCTTCGGCATGGGCTTCGAGCGGCTGCTGATGTTCGTCACCGGCATGCAGAACATCCGCGACGTCATCCCCTTCGCCCGCACGCCGGGGCACTGCGAGTTCTGAAACGTGGACCGAGGCGAGCCATTGCCGGGCGAAACCGTGGTTTCGCGACTATATTTCCCACCGCCATGAAACTCCTCTCCTTGCTCCTGCCCGTCTGCCTACTCGCGTCCTGCGCCGACATCCGGACGACCCCGCCCGCGCCGGAGCAGGACGACAACACCGGCTACGCCCGCAGCCCGCACGAATTCCAGAGCGAGATGCTGACGCCCGCGCAGTAAGCCGCCATGGCTCCGCCCCCGGAAGACCTTCCTCGCCTGAAGGCTCAACTCCTCAGCGGAACAGCGGGAACTTGTCGCCCGGCTGGAGTTTTTCCGGCACGTCGATTTCGAACGAGCGGTTTTCGCCGACCTGGTACGCGCCGTAGACGATCGGCACGGCGGTGATGCAGAGCAGCGGCTCCTCGCCGCCGGTGAGCTTCGACACGTGCAGGACGGCCGCGCAGTTCGGCACCTTGGACACGGTCAGCAGGTCGCCCGGCTTGAACCATGAGAACGCCGCCGGGTTCGAGGTCGGGAAGAGATACTCGATCACCACCGGGTAGGGTGCCGGCGGGGTGAATTCGTCCGGCTTCACCATCGCCCGGCCGCGGACGACGAAGCCCGGCTGGAGAAAGTCCTTCTCTTCGAGCGGCCGCACCGCGTCGACCCGGAACGAGCCTTCGATGTAGGTGAGCAGCAGCGGGCGGTCGAAATTCGTCAGGTAGTTGCGGGCGAGCGCGTCGTTGAGCTTGGTCAGGCCCTTGCCGTCGAAGCCGAAGAACCGGCGGTAGAGCGCCTTCGGATCGAGCGCGTCGGCGGCCGGCGCGTTGAGCAGTTCGCGGCGCTTGATTTCCGGCAGGCGCTTGAGTTTCCGCAGGATCTCGTAGTTCCGCGGGTTTTCCGGGTGGCGGAAGACGTGCAGGCAGACGACCCAGCTGATCACCGCCGCGCATAGCGCGAGCAGGTTCGCCAGGCCCCACCAGAAATAGGCGGGCTTCGGCGGCGGCGGGGTGTCTTCAGTCGTCCGTGGCACGGCTCAGTCGTTTCCGCAGGCTTCGCCGTCGGCCACGGCCTCGCTTGGCGGATCGCCCGCCGTTTCGAAAGAAGTGCCGCAGCCGCACGAGCGCGCGGCGTTCGGATTGTGGACCTTGAACCCGGCGTCGGAAAGGGCGTCGGAATAGTCGATCTCGCAGCCGCGGAGTTTCTCCACGCTGTCGGCCGCGACGAACACCTTGGCGCCGTGCGCCTCCACGGTGAGATCGCCGGCCTCCGCCTCGCCGAAGCCCATTTCATACTGCCAGCCGGCGCAGCCGCCGCGGCGGACGGCCAGGCGCAGGCCCACCTCCGGGGCGGCCCCGCGGTGTTCGAGCAAGCCGCGCAATTCGGCGGCGGCGCGTTCGGTCAAAGTGATCATCTTCGCAAGGGAGTGATAAGGGCGGCACCGGCGCGTGCCAGCGGAAAGTTCCTCAATCCTGTTCGAATCATGAGAACCACGAAATTCACGAAATTTCACGAAAGGTTCTGGTTTCGTGCCTTTGGTGTCTTTCGTGGTTTTCCCGTCAATGCCGCTTGGTGAAAAGCAGCCCGTAACGCGGGCTGAACAAATAGGCCGCGACGAACAAGCCGCCGAGCAGGATCACGATCGCCGGGCCGGGCGAAATCCCGAACCGCGCGGAAAGCAGCACCGCGCCGGCCGAGCCGATCGCCCCGATCGCCCCGCCGCCCCAGAACAAGGCCGGCGTGCGGTCGGTCAGCAAGGCCACCGTGGCCGCCGGCGTGACCAGCAGGCCGACCGAAAGCACGCAGCCGACCGCCTGCAGCGAGGAGACCAGCGACAGCACCAGCAGCCCGAACAACAGGTATTGGACGAAGCGCACCGGCACGCCCTGCGCCGCCGCGACGTTCGGTTCGAACAAGGTCAGCAGGATCGGCCGCATCAACAGGCTGGTGGCGAGCAGGATCAGCGCGCCGGTGGCGAAGGAAATGGCGAGGTCGGCGTTTCCCACCGCCACGATGTTGCCGAACAACCAGTCCTCCAGCTGCTGGCGCGTTTTCAACAACGGCAGCACCGCCACGCCGACGGCGAATGACGAGGTGTAGAGCACGGCCAGCGCGGTGCCCTGCGCGACCCGCTTGCCCCGGGAAACGGCGACCGAACCGAGGCCGACCATCAGCGCGGCGAACAACGCGCCGGCGAACGCGTTCCACTGCGTCAGCGCGCCGGTGGCGAGGATGCCGAGCGCGATCCCGGGCAGCATCGTGTGCGACAAGGCGCTGACCGAAAGCGCGTCGCGCCGCAGGATCACGAAGCCGCTGAAATAGCCGTTGGCGAAGCCGATGAAGGCGGCCGCGGCGAGCGCGCGCTGGTAAAACGGGTTGGAAAGCAGTTCCACGGCGGAAAATTCAGGATGCGGGGGTGATTTGCCCGAACGCCCGGTCGACGAGCGCGTCGGTCAGGATTTCACGGACGGTGCCGAACGCGAGCGCGCGGGTGCTGAGCACCAGCGCCTCGTCGAACAAATCCGCGGTCGAGGCGAGATCGTGGTGCGACGCGATCACCAGCCGGCCCTCATGGGACAGCTTGCCCAATAGCTCGGCGAGCAGCCGCGACGCGTTGCGGTCGAGACCGGTGAACGGTTCGTCGAGCAGCAGCACGTGCGCCTCTTGGGCGAGCGCGCGGGCGAGGAACGCCCGCTGCTGCTGGCCGCCGGACAGCTCGCGGATCTGCCGGTGCTGGAGGTCGCGGAGCGCGAGCGACTCCAGCGCGCGCTCGACCGCCGCCGTGTCCTCGTCGGAAAACTTCCGCCACCAGCCGGTCTGCGGGTAGCGGCCCATTTCCACCAGACCGCGCACGGTGATCGGAAACGACCAGTCGACCTCCTCGCGCTGCGGCAGGTAGGCGAACTCGCGCGACCACTTCCGCACCGGCGTGCCGCGCCAGGTGATCGTCCCCGCGCTGCGCGGCACCAGCCCGGCGATCGCCTTGAGCAGCGTGCTCTTGCCCGCGCCGTTCGGCCCGATCAAGGCCACGCGGTTGCCGCACGAGGTCGCCAGCGACACCCGGTCGAGCGCCAGCACGCGGCGGTAATGCACGGTCAGCCGGTCGATCACCAGCTCGTGGTGATGGGCGTGATGCGCGCAGCAATCGTGATGGTCGTGAGGCGATTCGTTCATTCGGACGGGAGTTCCCAGACGTCTTCCAGGTCGCCGCGGGCTTCGAAAAACCGGACCCGCGTCGGTTTGCCCGGCGGTTCGAGCGTCAGTTTGGCGAAATGGTTGCCTTCGCCCGCGTCCGCCCAGCGGATCGCGACGAACACCGCGGGATCGCCGGCGGTCAGATCGAGCGACCCGAGCAAGGGCCCGGGCGTGCGGCCGGAGCGGAACAGAACGCGGCCGTCGCGCGCCTTCAGCTCCACCGCCTCCGCCACGGCCGAAAGTTTCAGCTCGAACCCGCAGCGGCGGACGGCGGATGGCGCTGCTTCGGCAACCGGGCGGCGGGCCGTTTCCATCGCAGGCTTGCGGGTCAGGCGCAGCAACACGAAGCCGGCCAGCAGCAATCCGCCGGCCAGCAGCAAAGTCCGGAGAAAGGGCGAGCCGCGCACGCCGGGACGGTGGTCCGGGCGGAGCGTTTTTGCAAGAAGGTTGCGTTAAGAAGACGAACCACGAAACGCACGAAAGGACACGAAATCAGAACTTTTCGTGAAATTTCGTGTCTTTCGTGGTTCTCCTCCGGCGAGTTCGAAATGGAAAACATCCCTCGCCTCCACGTCGTCTGCGGACCGCCCGCCGCAGGCAAAACCACCCACGCCCGCAAGCTCGCGGCCGAACTCGGTGCCTGTCTGCTCGACAGCGATCTGGCGACCGAGCGGCTGGTACGCGCCGGGCTGGCGCTGGCCGGGCACGACCCTGACGACCGCGATTCGCCCGCCTACAAGCAGGCGTTCCGCGACGCCGTTTACGAAACCCTCTTCGATCTCGCCCGGGCGAATCTGCCGCACGCGCCGGTGGTGATCGCCGGGCCGTTCACCCGCGAGTGCGCCACGACCGACTGGCCCGAGCGGCTGAGCGAAACCTTCGGCGTCGCGACGGAAGTCCACTTCGTCTGGTGCCCGCCGGACGAACGCCGGAAACGCATCGAAGCCCGCGGCGAAGCACGCGACGCCCCGAAATTGGCAGACTGGGGAAACTACGTCGCCACCTGCCACGAAACCCGCCCGCTTTTCCCGCACCAATTCGTCACATCCGAGTAAGAAAAAACCTCTTTTCCTACCTTCCTGCTTTCCTCATTCAAAATGAGGAAAGCAGGAATTCGCTCCACGAAAGCGAACTTCCTCCCCCGGTGCGCATCTGCTAATCCCCGCGCATGTCCGATTCGATCGCCGCGCTGACGGCCCGCATCCAACGCTTCGTGGATGCCCGCGACTGGCGCGTCTACCACAACGCCAAGGACCTCTCGGTCGCCATCGCCGCCGAGGCGGGCGAGCTGATGCAGCACTTCGTCTGGCAGCAGGACGACCAGATCGCCGGGCGGATCGAGGCCAAGCGCGACGAGATCGCGTCGGAGATCGCCGACGTCGCCATCCTCCTGTTTGAACTCGCCGACAACCTCGGACTGACGCTCGGCGAGGTGATGGAGCAAAAAATCGCCAATAACGAGACCCGCTATCCGGTGGAAAAAGCCCGCGGCAACAACCGCAAGTACTCCGAACTGTGAGCGAAGAATTTTCCGCCGACGCTCCGCGCCCGCCACGCCGCAAACGTTACTCGGGCAAAAACCCGCGCCGCTTCGAGGACAAATACAAGGAGCGCAATCCGGAGCTTTACCCGGACACCGTCGCCAAGGTGCTCGCCTCCGGCAAAACCCCGGCCGGCAGCCACGTCCCGATCCTCGTCGCCGAATCGCTCGACGCGCTGAAACTGCGCCCCGGTCTGATCGGCGTCGACGCCACCCTCGGCCACGGCGGCCACGCGGCGGCGATCTTGGAGAAGATTTCGCCCGGCGGCAGGCTGCTCGGCCTCGACGTCGACCCGATCGAGCAACCGCGGACCGAAGCCCGTTTGCGGGCGATGGGATATGGCGAGGAAACTTTCGAAGCCGTCCGCTCGAACTACGCCGGCATCGCCAAGGTGATCGCCGCGCGCGGGCTGGAGGCGCTCGATTTCATCTACGCCGACCTCGGCTGCTCCTCGATGCAGTTCGACGATCCGTCGCGCGGTTTCTCCTTCAAAACCGACGGTCCGCTCGACATGCGGATGAACCCGCAGCGCGGGCTTTCCGCCGCCGAGTGGCTGGAGCGGGCGAAGCCGGAAAAACTCGCCGAAGCGCTCGTCCTGAATGCCGACGAACCGCGCGCCGAAACGCTCGCCGCCGCCCTCGCCGGACGGAAATTCGCCGGCACGCTCGCCTTCGCCGAGGCGATCCGCGCCGCCTCGACCGCCCTTTCGCCCGAGGCGCTCGACCTGACGGTCCGCCGCGTGTTCCAGGCCGTGCGCATCGCCGTGAACGAGGAATTCACCGCGCTCGACGCCTTCCTGCGCGCCCTGCCCGGCTGCCTCAGGCCCGGTGGCCGCGTCGCCATCCTCACCTTCCACTCCGGCGAGGACCGGCGGGTGAAAAAGGCGTTCCAAGCCGCCTTGCGCGACGGCTTGTTCTCGGAAATCAGCGACGGCGTGATCACCGCCGGCCCGGAGGAACGCCGCGACAACCCGCGCAGCGCCCCGGCGAAACTCCGCTGGGCGGAAAAATGACCGCCCGACCTTGAGCGCGGCACGGATCGTGCCATCGTTCGCCCCATGACCCAACGGGTGCTCTGCCTCCTGACCGACGGCTTCGAGGAAATCGAAACCGTCGCCCCGATCGATCTGCTCCGCCGCGCTGGCGTCGAGGTCACCCTCGCCGCGCTCGAATCGCCCGAGGTTACCGGCCGCAGCGGCATCCGTCTGGTCGCCGACGCGATCCTGAGCGACGTCCTGCCGGACCACCACGACCTGCTGTTCCTGCCCGGCGGCCCGGGCGTCGTCGCCCTGCGCGCCGACGGCCGCCCCGCCGCGCTGGCCAAGATGTTCCACCAGGCGGGCAAACGGATCGCCGCGATCTGCGCCGCTCCGCTCGTCCTCAAGGACGCCGGCATCCTGGGCGACCGCCGCCACACCGCCCACGCCAGCACCCACGTCGAGCTGCCGCACGCGCTCCAGGACGAACGCGTGGTCGTCGACGGCAACCTGATCACCTCGCGCGGCGCCGGCACCTCGATCGACTTCGGCCTCGCCCTCGTCGCCGAACTCCGCGGCCGCCACTGCGCCAACGAAATCGCCGCCGCGATCATGGCGTGACCGACTCGGCTCAGGCGCCCCCTCCTTCGTTTTTGAGGGACCAGGGGTTTGGGGCCAGCGGAAGAGCGCCGTTCACTGTTACTGGGACCGCTGACTTCAGTCCGCCCCGTCAGCCTTGGCCGCGCGAAGCAGCGGACTGAGGTCCGCGGTCCAATTGGAGCCCTCTTCCCTTCCCCTAACCCCTTGCCCCTGGTCCCCGGCCCTCAGGAGCCGCCCTGCCCATCGACGCCGAGGCACCGGAGCCAGTTCTTCACTTGCCAGCCCGCCCGCAGCCCCTACGCTTCGCGCGCTCCTCATGAAAATCTGGCTCGACGGCGAATTGGTGGATCAATCCGAAGCGAAGATCTCCGTGTTCGACCACGGCGTCCTTTACGGCGACGGCGTGTTCGAAGGCATCCGCATTTACAACGGCCGCGTCTTCCGCCTGGAGGAACACATCCGCCGCCTGTTCGATTCCGCCCGCGCCATCGTCCTGGATATCCCTTGGACCTTCGACGAAGTGATCAAAGCCACCGTCGAAACCGTGGCCGCCAACGGCCTGAAGGACGGCTACATCCGCCTCGTCGTCACCCGCGGCGTCGGCGGCCTCGGGTTGAACCCCTACCTCTGCCCGAAGGCGAGCATGTTCATCATCGCCTCGACCATCCAGCTCTACCCGCAGGAGCACTACGACAACGGCCTCGCGCTGATCACCTGCGCCACCCGCCGCCCGGCGCCCGCCGCCCTGATGCCGCAGGTGAAGTCGCTGAACTACCTCAACAACATCATGGCGAAGGTCGAGGCGATCCAGGCGAACGCCCTCGAAGCCATCATGCTCAACGAGCAGGGCTACGTGGCCGAGTGCACCGGCGACAACATCTTCATCCTGAAGAACGGCGTGCTCATCACCCCGCGCATCTCCGACGGCGCCCTCGACGGCATCACCCGCGCGGTGATCCTCGAACTCGCCGGCCAGCTGGGCGTGGAATACCGCGAGCAGGCGATGACCCGCTACGACATCTACATCGCCGACGAGTGCTTCCTCACCGGCTCCGCCGCCGAGGTGATCCCGGTGGTTTCGCTCGACCGCCGCACGATCGGCGACGGCAAGCCCGGCCCCATCACCGCGCGCTTCATCACCGCCTTCCGCGAACTGGCCAATTCGACCGGTACCCCGGTCATCTGAACGACCCCGGAACCCTTCCGCAAAAACCCCCTCGGCCGGTGAAGTTTTCGTTTCGCATCGGTCCGAGGGGGTTTTAGCTTCTCCCAGGCATGGTCTGCGATTTCTGCGACAAAAAGGCATCCGTTTTCCTCACCCAGCTCGTCGACGGACAAATGAAAAAAGTCCGCCTCTGCGAGTCGTGTGCGAAGGAACGCGGCGTGACCGATCCGACCGGATTCTCCCTAGCCGACATGCTGCTCGGCGGCGGCACGCCGGGGGCGAAACCCAACCCGCAGCAGCCCGCGGTGATCTCCGGCGGCGGCAAGCAATGCCCGACCTGCGGGTTCACCCTCGACGACCTGCGCCGCGTCCGCCGTTTCGGCTGCGCCGATTGCTACACCGTGTTCCGCGACGAGCTCGGCAACATCCTGCGTGGCATGCACAAGAGCCCGCACCACGTCGGCAAGGTGCCGAAAGGCCAGATGGAGCAGCACGTCCGCACCCAGCGACTGGAGGAACTGCGCACCCGCCTCGACCAGGCCGTCACCTCCGAGAACTACGAGGAAGCCGCCGGCCTGCGCGACGAAATCCGCCAGCTCGAACTCTTCGCCGATCCCCAACCCTGAGGCCGGGCCGAAACCCCGTCCCGCTCCCCTTTTCCCCGCCATGATGCGTTTCTCCACGCTGCTCAAGTATCCCGCGGACTGGATGGTCGGCGCGAACGCCGATAACAGCGTCGTCCTCACCTCCCGCATCCGCCTCGCCCGCAACCTGCGCCGCGCGCCGTTTCCCGGCTGGGCGACCCGCGACCAGCGCTCCGCCGCGCTCGAAGTTCTGCGCCCCGCCGTCGAAGCGCTCGCCCCGATGAAGGACGGTTTCTCCCAGGAGCTCGTCGACCTCAATTCGGTGCAGAAACAAGTGCTCGTCGAGCGCCACCTGATCTCCCGCGAGCACGCCGCGCGCGGCGACGGCTCCGCCGCCGTGATCGAGCGCCGCCAGACGTTCAGCCTGATGCTCAACGAGGAGGACCACCTCCGCATGCAGGCGATCCGCCCGGGCCTCGAACTGCGCAGCGCCTACGAGGCGCTCGCCGCCCTCGACGACGAACTGGAAAAGTCGCTCGAATTCGCCTTCGACCCGCAGCTCGGCTACCTCACGACCTGCCCGACCAACCTCGGCACCGGCCTGCGCGCCTCGGCGATGTTGCATTTGCCCGGTCTCGTCCTCAGCGACCAGATCGGCCAGGTGCTCCAGGCGGTGAACAAGATCGGCCTGGCCGTCCGCGGCCTCTACGGCGAGGGCACCGAATCGCTCGGCAACTTATACCAGATCTCCAACCAGTCGACCCTCGGCGAAAGCGAGGACACGATCATCCGCCGCCTCGAGCGCGTCATTTCCCAAGTCGCCGGCCACGAACGCAACGCCCGCGCGAAATTGCTCGAGGACGATCCCGACATGGTCGCCGACAAAATCGGCCGCGCCTACGGCGTCCTCCGCCATGCGTGGATCATTGATTCCAAGGAAGCTCTGACGCATCTCTCGCTGCTGCGCCTCGGCTCCGACCTCGGGTTTTTCGGCCACGAGACGATGCAACTTTGCGATGCCCTGCTAATGGACATCCAACCGGCACACCTCCAGCTACACAGCGGTCGGAAGCTCACTCCCGAAGAGCGCGATTCCATCCGCGCGGAAATCATTCGCTCCCGGTTGCATTCCCTTCCACCCCCTGATATTCGTCCTACAACCAGAAACGGGGAAAATACCAACAACCCCGAACCTTCCGGCGACGCATGAACAACTTCACCCCTCGCGCCCAACAGGTCCTCGCGCTCGCGCGCAAGGAAGCGGACCGCTTCAACCATTCTTACGTCGGCACCGAGCACCTCCTGCTCGGCCTCATCAAACTCGGCCAGGGAGTCGCCGTGAACGTGCTCGAACGCATGGGCCTCGACCTCGAAACCGTCCGCATGGAGGTCGAAAAGGAGGTCGGCTCCGGCGCGCCGCAGAAAACCCCAGGCAACATCCCCTACACCCCGCGGGTGAAAAAGGTGCTCGCCCTCGCCAACAAGGAGGCGAAGGCCCTCAACCACTCCTACGTCGGCACCGAGCACCTCCTGCTCGGCCTGCTCCGCGAAGGCGAAGGCGTCGCCGCCCGCGTGCTCAAGCGCCTCGACGTCGACATCCAGCGGACCCGCAACGAGATCCTCGCCGAAATCGACCCGAATTTCTCGCCCGACCACGAGGACGACGAGGACGAGGAGGAAGACGACGAGGAAGGCGTGTTCGAGGACGAAGGCCCGAAGGAGGCCGAAGCCCACGAGCCGGAAGGCAAGAGCAAGACGCCCGCGCTGCGCGCGTTCGGACGCGACCTCACCAAGCTCGCCCGCGAAGGCGGCCTCGACCCGGTCATCGGCCGCGAGTCCGAGATCGAGCGCGTGATCCAGATCCTGTGCCGCCGCACCAAGAACAACCCGGTGCTCGTCGGCGAAGCCGGCGTCGGCAAGACCGCCATCGTCGAAGGTCTCGCCCAGGAAATCGCCTCGGGCAACGTGCCGGAGATTCTTCGCGACAAGAAGGTCGTCACCCTCGACCTCGCGCTGATGGTCGCCGGCACCAAGTACCGCGGCCAGTTCGAGGAGCGCATCAAGGCGGTGATGGACGAGATCCGCAAGGTGAAGAACGTCATCCTCTTCATCGACGAGCTCCACACCATCGTCGGCGCCGGCTCGGCCGAAGGCGCGATGGACGCCTCGAACATCATCAAGCCCGCGCTTTCCCGCTCGGAGCTGCAGGTCGTCGGCGCCACCACGCTCAACGAGTTCCGCAAATACATCGAGAAGGACGCCGCCCTCGAGCGCCGCTTCCAACAGGTCAAGGTGGACGAGCCCTCGGTCGAGGACGCCATCAAGATCATGGAAGGCCTCCAGGAGAAATACGAGAGCCACCACAAGGCGAAGTTCACGCCGGAAGCGGTGGAGGCCTCGGTGCGCCTGACCTCGCGCTACCTCACCGGCCGCTACCTGCCCGACAAGGCGATCGACGTGCTCGACGAAGCCGGCGCCCGCGCCCGCATCGGCACCATGACCCGCCCGCCGGAGATCAAGCAGCTCGAAGCCAACATCGATCAGATCAACCGCGACAAGGTCGCCGCGATCAGCGAGCAGGACTTCGAAAAGGCCGCCTCCCTGCGCGACTCGGAAAAGCACGCCAAGAAGGACCTCGAGGACGCCCTCAAGAACTGGCGCTCCAGCTCCGAGGAAACCGTCGTCACCGTCAACGAGGACGACATCATGGCCGTGGTCTCGAAGTGGACCGGCGTTCCGCTCCGCCGCATGGAGGAGAAGGAAGCCGAGAAACTCCTCAAGATGGAATCCGAGCTCCAAGGCCGCGTGATCGGCCAGGACGAGGCGGTCAAGGCGATCTCCAAGGCCCTCCGCCGCTCGCGCGCCGACCTCAAGGACCCGCGCCGCCCGATCGGCTCGTTCCTCTTCCTCGGACCGACCGGCGTCGGCAAGACCTACCTCGCCCGCAACCTGGCCGAGTTCATGTTCGGCGACCCGGATGCCCTCATCCAGATCGACATGTCCGAATACATGGAGAAATTCACCTCCAGCCGCCTGATCGGGTCGCCGCCCGGCTACGTCGGCTACGAGGAAGGCGGCCAGCTTTCCGAGGCCGTCCGCCGTCGCCCGTATTCGGTCGTGCTCTTCGACGAGGTCGAGAAAGCCCACCCGGACGTGATGAACCTCCTGCTCCAGATCCTGGAGGAAGGCATGGTCACCGACTCGCTCGGCCGCAAGATCGACTTCCGCAACACGATCATCATCCTGACCTCCAACGTCGGGGCCTCGACCATCAAGCGCCAGACCACCCTTGGTTTCGGCGCGATGCAGGCCGACGAAGCCGACTTCGAGGGCATGAAGGAGAAGATCCTCGAGGAATCGAAGCGCCACTTCAAACCGGAGTTCCTCAACCGCCTCGACGACCTCGTGGTCTTCCACGTGCTCGAGAAGAAGGACCTCTCGCAGATCGTCGACCTCGAAGTCAGCAAGCTGGTCAAGCGCCTCAAGGAAAAGGGCATGATCATGGAGCTCACCGACGGCGCCCGCGACCTGCTCATCGCCAAGGGCTACGACCCGTCCTACGGCGCGCGCCCGATGCGCCGCGCGGTGGAACGCTACCTCGAGGACCCGCTCGCCGAGGCCCTGCTCCGCGGCGACATCAAGTCCGGCGACACCGTCCAGGTCGTCCGCCGCGGCGAAACCGAAGAACTCCTGTTCCTGCCGGTCGATACCAAGGCGGCTCCGGACGAAGCGCACGCGCCATAAACCCGGCACGACAACGATCCGAAATTCCAGCGGGCGGGAGGCAACTCCCGCCCGTTTTTCGTCCACCGCCAGCGCCACCAAAACTCGCCAACCCGCACAATTTCTGGCACTAGTGTCGCATGAAAGCCTTTCTCCCGGCCGTGCTGGCGCTGCTCGCCGCCGTCGTCCAAGCGACGACGATCACGATGGTCCCGGTGTTCGAGCCGCTCAGCCTGCACGGCACCGACGGCGATGAGGTGATCGCCGAGACCGGCGAGGCGCTGCAGGCGACGGTGATGCCGCGGCCAATGGCGCTGACCGGCGCGTTTCCCGAGGCCCTGATCGAATCGATCCGCAGCCCGCACAAGATCCCGACCAACAATCCGAACTACAAAGTCACCGAGGCGAACCTGCTGGTGCTGTGCCGGATCGGCCTGCACGCGACCCTCACCGACGCCGGGCTGCGCGTCCGCCTCGACGTCTCCAATCTGGCGATCCCGCAGGACGTCGATCTGACCAGCCGCCAAGTGCTGAAACTCGCGATCGTAGCGGTCCGAAAAACCCTGGAGGAATACCAGAAACTCCAGACCTCCAGCCTGCCGGTCACTCTGGACATCGAGGGCGCGGACGAAAGCAAGTCGCCGCTGCGCGATCTCTCCGCCAAATTCGTGGTCGCGGCCGGCGTCGAGGACCGCTGAGCGGCCGGGCGGTTGAAATTCCCTTTCCAAACGGCGGCGCGATTGGCTTTGATCGGCCAGACGCATGAGTTCCACGAGCCGAGATCCCCAGCCCTTCAAACGCGCCATTCTCAAACTCAGCGGCGAGGCCCTGCGAGAGCCGGGCTCGACGGACAACATCTCGCCGGAAATCGTCAACCGCATCGCCGTGGAAATTCGCGACGCCGTGGCCACCGGCCTCCAGCTCGGCGTGGTCGTCGGCGGCGGCAACTTCTGGCGCGGTGCCTCGGCCTCCGCCCGCGGCATGGACCGCGCGACCGCCGATTACGTCGGCATGCTCGCCACCGTGATGAACGCGCTGGCCGTGCAAAGCGCGCTCGAGCACCAAGGCGTGCGCTGCGTCGTCCAGTCCGCCATCGAAATGCAGAACGTCGCCGAGCCGTTCATCCGCCGCAAGGCCGAGCGCCACCTTGAGGACGGCTTCGTCGTCATCTTCGCCGCCGGCACCGGCAGCCCGTTCTTCTCGACCGACACCACCGCCGCCCTCCGCGCCAGCGAAATGCGCGCCGACGTGATCTTCAAGGCCACCATGGTCGACGGCGTCTACGACTCCGATCCGAAGAAGAACCCGGACGCCGTCCGCTACGAGACGGTTTCGTTCCACGAGTGCCTCTCCCAGCAGCTCAAGGTGATGGACGCCACCGCGTTCAGCCTGTGCATGGACAACCACATCCCGATCATCGTGTTCGACATGGCGCCGGACGGCAACGTCACCCGCGCGCTCCGCGGCGAACCGATCGGCACGGTCGTCAACGACGGCTGACCCCTCCTCCCTAACTCCTTTTTTCCAATGACTCCGGACGACGCCATTCTCGAAACCGAAGACGCCATGCAGAAGGCGGTCGAGTATCTCAGCCACGAGTTCTCCACCGTGCGCACCGGCAAAGCCACTCCCGCGTTGATCGAAAACATCGACGTGCAGGTCCGCGCCTACAACAGCGTGATGAAACTCAAGGGTCTCGCCATCATCAGCACGCCGGAAGCCCGCCTGCTGGAGGTGAAGGCCTTCGACCCCTCGACGATCCAGGACATCGAGCGCGCGATCCGAGAATCGAAGCTCGGCCTCAACCCCGCCGCCGCCGGCACCTCGCTGCGCATCCCGATCCCGGAACTCTCCGAAGAACGCCGCCGCGACATGGTGAAGCTCGTCAAGCAGCTCGCCGAAGAAGGCAAGGTCCGCGTCCGCGCCGCGCGCAAGGACGGCATGGACGCCGCCAAGAAGATGAAGGCGAACAACGTCATCACCGAGGACGAACAGAAGGACATCGAGAAGGAAGTCCAGGCGCTCACCGACAAATACGTGAAGGAAGTCGACGCCATCACGGCCAGCAAGGAAGCCGAACTGATGAAGGTGTGAGCCTTTCCCGGCGCATCCTCCTGACCATCCTTTCCGGCGGAACCGCGATGCTCGCGTTTCCGCCGTTTTCCTATTGGCCGCTCGCGCTCCTCGCCTGGCCGCTGCTATTTCTCGCAATCCGCGGAGCGGGCTTCCGCTTCGGTGCGCGGCTCGGCCTCCTGCACGGGCTGGTTCTCTATGGGCTGACCCTGTCGTGGTTTTGGAATATTTTCCAAGGAGCCGCGGTGGCGCTGTGGCTCATCCTCGCGTTGTTCACCGGGCTCGCCTGCGGCCTGTCCGCTTGGGCATCGCGACGCTGGCAGGACGCGGCCTGGTGGCCGGTTTTCAGCGCCGTCGTCTGGTGCGCGCTCGAATATTACCGTGGCGAGTGGTTCGCCCTGCGCTTCCCGTGGATCACCCCCGGCATCGCATTGGGCCCCACCTGGCTGTCGCCCTTTCTCGGCGTCTACGGCGCGAGCATGCTGGTCGCACTTGCTTCCGCCTGCCTCGCAGCGGCCACCGCCCGCGTCCGTCTGGCCGGCGCGTTGCTGGCGGCCGTGCTCGCGGCGCTCGCCGTCTGGCGACCCGCCCCCGTCCGGGCAACCGGCGAGGGCATCCCGTTGCTCGCGGTGCAGAGCGAAAACTTCGACCTAACCACCTACCTCAAACGCACGCGCGACAGCGGCTTCCGTTCGGGCATCGCGTTGTGGCCGGAATACGCAGCCCCCTTCCCCATCCGAGAAGGCCCGGACGACCTCGGCAGGGTGCGTGCGCTCGCCCGCGACCGGGATCTGACGATCGTCTTCGGCACCCAGCGAAGCCTGCCTGGCGGCAAGCACGCGAATGAAGCGCTGACGGTCGAGGCGGGCGGCATCACCGGCTCGCACGACAAGAACCGCCCGGTGCCGTTCCTCAATGATGGCGAACCCGGCCGCACCGCGGTGCCCGTTTCCACCCGCTTCGGCAAGCTCGGCACCCCGATCTGCTTCGACTGCGATTACACCGAAGTCGTCCGTCGCATGACAACTGGCGGAGCCGAGGCGTTCGTGGTTCCCAGCCTCGACGCGGCTCATTGGTCGCGCCGCCAACACCTCCAGCACGCCGAACTCTTCCGCCACCGGGCTTTGGAAAACGGCCGCTGGTTCGCCGTGTGCGCGTCGTCCGGCATGACCCAGATCATCGATCCGCACGGCAACCGGGTGGCTCAACTTCCGCTGATGGAGGACGGCCAGCTCCCGGCCACCCTGCACTTGAGCCGTCAACAGACGTTCTACAGCCGCGCCGGCTGGCTTTTCCCCTGGCTCGTGACCGCCGTCGCGCTCGCATGGACAGGCTCGCTGTGGTGGCGTTCCCGCCGAACCCCGCTCACCCCAGCGTGATACCGACCGGGCAATGGTCGGAGCCGAGCACGTGCGGCAGGATCGACGCCTCTTTCACCCGGTCCATGAACGGCTGGCTCACGCCGAAGTAATCGATGCGCCAGCCGACGTTCTTGCCGCGGGCACCCGCGCGGTACGACCACCACGAGTAGGCACCGGTTTTGTCCGGGAAGAAGTGGCGGTAGGTGTCGGTGAACCCCGCGCCGAGCAGCTCGGTGAAGCTCGCCCGTTCCTCGTCGGAAAACCCCGGATTGCGGCGGTTCGACTGCGGCCGGGCGAGATCGATCTCCTGGTGAGCGACGTTCAGGTCGCCGCAGAAAATCACCGGTTTGCGGCGGGCGTGGCCCTGGACGTGCGCCCGGAACGCCGCGTCCCACTCCAGGCGATAGGGCAGGCGGCGCAGCTCGTCCTGCGCGTTCGGCGTGTAGACGTTCACCAGGATGAAATCCGGGTACTCGACCGTGACGACGCGCCCTTCGCGGTCGTGCTCGTCGACGCCCAAGCCGTAGATCACTTCAAGCGGCGCCTCGCGGCTGAACACCGCGGTGCCCGAGTAGCCCGGCTTCTCCGCCGAGTTCCAGAACGCGTGGTAGCCGGCCATCTCCAGCGGCAGGGTCACCTGCTCCGGCCGCGCCTTGGTTTCCTGCAGGCACAGGATGTCCGGTCGCTCCGCGGTGATGAATTCGCCGAAGCCCTTGCCGAGCACCGCGCGGATGCCGTTCACGTTCCAGGAGAGGAGTTTCATCCAAGTTTTCAGTGTTCAGTTTTCAGTGTTCAGGAAATGAGCGAACGGTGGACACAGCACGAAATGCATGCCTCCGAACACTGAAAACTGAACACCGAAAACTTCTCCAAAAATAAAAAAGCCGCACCCTTGGCAGGATGCGGCTTTTTCGGAAATCGGGCGATTAGCGCTTGGAGAACTGGAAGCGCTTGCGGGCACCCGGGCGGCCGGGCTTCTTGCGTTCCTTCATGCGCGGGTCGCGGGTGAGGAAGCCGAGCGGCTTGATCACCTTGCGGGTCTCGACGTCGAAGAGGTTCAGTGCGCGGGCGATCGCGTGGCGGATGGCGAAGGCCTGAGCCGGCGTGCCGCCACCTTTGACGACCACCTGGAGGTCGAACTTGTTGATCATCGCAACCGCTTGGAACGGAGCGAGAAGAGCGTTCTGGAGCTCGACGGTCGGAAGGTAGTCTTCGAAAGCGCGGCCGTTGATGGTGATCTGGCCGGTGCCTTCGGTCATCCAGACGCGGGCGACTGCGGTCTTGCGTCGGCCGGTGGCGCTGTGGGTGGTGGTGGCGGACATGTCAGGAAGTGGTGAAATTAGGCGACTTCGTAAGCGACCGGCTGCTGGGCTTCGTGCGGGTGCTCGGCACCGGCGTAAACCTTGAGCTTGGTGAACTGGCTGCGGCCGAGGCGGTTCTTGGGGATCATGCCCCAGACGGCGCGCTCGACGAGGAGCACCGGGCGGCGCTTGCGGACCATGCGCGGGGTTTCCACCTTCTGGCCACCGACGTAGCCGGAGAAACGGGTGTAGATCTTGTCGACTTCCTTCGAACCGGTGAGGCGGACCTGGTCGGCGTTGATCACAACGACGAAGTCGCCGGTGTCGACGTGGGTGGTGAAGATCGGCTTGTGCTTGCCACGCAGAAGGCGGGCAGCCTCGACGGCGACCTGACCCAGGACCTTGTCCTTGGCGTCGATCACATACCACTTGCGCTCGACTTCGTGCGGCTTGGCGGAAAACGTATTCATGGCAAATCGGTGAAAGACCTCCGCATGAGCAACCGGCAGCGCCTGCGGCGAAGGGGCGCGCAATCTATGGATCGACCTGCGGGGTGTCAACCGGGAAATCATCATCACTTCGCAAATCGCCCGGATTCCCGCCGTTTGACCCTTTCCAATCGCCGTTCCCGCTCCTAAAGTCCCGCCGCCATGCTGCGCCGCGTGTTTTTCGCCAGCCTCCTCGCGTCCGTCCTCGCCTCCGCCCAGGAAGCGGTGCCGGCGGCCGCCCCCTCCGCCGCGACCCAACCGTCGCCGGTGCCGGACGACGCCACCCGCGTGGCGGTGCTCGGCTACCACGATTTCTCGGAAGCCCAGCCCGAGACGGAAATGCGGATGCACACGTCGAAGTTCCGCAAGCAGATGGAAACGCTGCGCCAGCTCGGCATCACGGCGATCTCGCTGGAGGATTTCCTAGCGTGGAAGCGCGGCGAAAAGTCGCTGCCGGAGAAGTGCGCGCTGATCACGCTCGATGACGGCTGGAAGTCGGTCTACACCGACGCCTACCCGATCCTGAAGGAGTTCGGTTACCCCTTCACCCTCTACCTCTACAAAAACTACGTCGACGTCGGCGGCAAGTCGCTCAACAGCGAGATGATCCGCGAAATGCTCCAGCACGGCGCGGCGATCGGCAGCCACTCGGTCAGCCACCCCTTCCCCGGCGTGGTGAAGGGCGAAAAGAAGAAGGGCGCGGACGCCTTCGACGTGTTCCTGCGCAACCAGATCGGCGAATCGAAGCGCTTCCTCGAATCGAAGTTCCCCTACCCGGTCACCACCTACGCCTACCCCGGCGGCTACCATTGCGAGGAAATGTATCCGCTCGCCCGCGAGTTCGGCTACGCGGTGCTGTTCACCGTCGCCCCCGGCAAGGTCCGCCGCTCGTCGCCGGACCTCACGGTCCCGCGCTATATGGTCTTCGGCAACAACGAGAAGCCGTTCGAGGCGGCCGTTTCCTTCCGTGACGGCGGGACGGTGCCGCCCGCCGGGTCCTCCCCCGGCGCGCCGCAGAAGACCTTGGTGCCGGTTTCGCCCGAGGCCGGCGTGGTCGTTTCCTCCCGCCTGCCGTTGATCAGCGCCGACCTCTCGACCGTCGCCGACCTCGACCCCGCCTCGCTGGTGATGAAAGTCGCCGGCTTCGGCGAGGTGCCCGCCACCTTCGACCCTGCCACCAAGCGCTTCAGCTGGCAGGTCAACCGCAAGCTCCGCCACTCGACCTGCCAGGTCGCCGTCACATGGAAAACCCTCCAAGGCAAACCGGCGGAAATGCCGCTGCGCTGGAGCTTCCGCATCGACCTCCCGGCCTCCTACCTGCCCGAGGGCGACGACACCGCCGAGCACGCCTGCGACGCGCCGCCCACGCCCGAGGCGGCCGCCGCCCCGGCCACCCCCAACCCCTGATTTCCCCATGTTCTCCAGCCTCGCCGACAGCCTCGACAACACGTTCCGCAAGCTCCGCGGACTCGGCCACATTTCCGAAAAGAACATCGCCGACGCGTTGCGCGAAATCCGCATCGCCCTGCTTGAAGCCGACGTCGAATTCAGCGTCGCCAAGGACTTCATCGCCAAGGTGAAGGACAAGGCGCTCGGTGCCGAAGTTCTCAAGTCGATCAAACCGGGCGAGCAGATCGTCAAAATCTTCCACGACGAACTCGCCGGCCTGCTCGGCGGCGACCAGGAGCCGCTCGACCTCAACCCGCCCGCCCGCATCCTGATCTGCGGTCTGAACGGCGCGGGCAAGACGACGACTTCCGCCAAACTCGCCAATCGCCTGAAAAAGGAAGGCCGCCGACCGCTGCTCGTCGCCTGCGACCTCTACCGCCCCGCCGCCATCGACCAGCTCGCGACCCTCGCGAAGCAGATCGACGTGCCGGTTTACACGCCGGACCACGCCGAGAAGGACGTCCTGAAGGTGGCGAAAGACGCGCTCGCCTGGGCCGAGCAGCAGCAGGGCACGGTGATCCTCTTCGACACCGCCGGCCGCCAGGAAATCGACGAAAAACTCGTCGAAGAACTCAAGCGCCTGCACGCCTTCCTCCAGCCGAAGGAAACCCTGCTGGTGGCCGACGCCGCCACCGGCCAGCAGGCAGTCTCCGTGGCCAAGCATTTCGACGAAGCCGTCGGCATCACCGGCATCGTGCTGACCAAGCTCGACGGCGACGCCCGCGGCGGCGCGGCGCTCTCGATGCGCGCCGTCACCGGCAAGCCGATCAAGTTCGCCGGCGAAGGCGAAAAGCTCGACCAGTTGTTCGAATTCCACCCGAACCGCATGGCCGACCGCATCCTTGGCATGGGCGACATCGTCGGCATGGTCGAGCAGGTCGCCGACAAGATCAACGAGCAGGACGCGATGCGCTCGATGCAGCGCCTGCAGGAAGGGAAGTTCGATTTCAACGACTTCCTCGACCAGATGAAGATGCTCCAGAAGCTCGGACCGCTCGAAGGTCTGCTCGGCCTGATGCCCGGCTTCAGCAAGATCAAGAAGCAGCTGCCGGCGGGCGCCTTCGACACCCGCAAGCTCAAGCGCACCGAGGCGATCGTCCTTTCGATGACCCCCGACGAACGCAAGCGCCCGGAAATCATCAAAGGCACCCGTCGTCAGCGCATCGCCGACGGCTCCGGCACCACCCTCCCCGAGGTCAACACGCTGCTCAAGCAGTTCGGCGAAATGCGCAAGCTGATGAAATCGCCCGGCAAAATGAAGGGCATGATGAAGCAGATGGGCGGCATGGGAGGAATGGGCGGCCTCGGCGACATGATGAAGGGCATGAAAGGCCTCGGCGGCGGGAAATTCCCGTTCTGAACCGAGCCGGTCAGACACCGCGAATCTCACGAATCCAGCGGATTTTGGGAGAAACGGAGATTCGCCCGATTCGCGGTTCTTTCTACGGGCTGTCCGTCAGCGCTTTCCAGTCGACCGGCCCATGGTCGAGCCGGCGGATCTCACTGAAATAGGCCGCATCCTCGTTCTTCGGATCAATCTGCGCGGCGAGCTCGATGAACACCCGGGCCACGGCCACATCGTTTTCTCCGGCTTGCTTTTCGAGCTGTTGCCCGCGCGCGAGCAACAAGCGGGCGAATACCTGGGGACTGTAGTCGCCCTCAACGGCTTCCGGCAACACACCTTTGTTCAGTTGGAACAATACCACCAGCGCCTTGCGATTGCGGGGCGAAAGGTGGAGCGAAACCGCGAGCACGCGTTGGGCCTCACGCAGCGTGTTCAAGGTGCCCTTACTCGTCGCCACCCGGTTGGCGGCGTAGTTCGCGAGGTTGGTGGCGTATTCGTCACGCTCGGTTTCGAGCATGCCGAGATCCTTCCACAAACCGGGCGCGATCTTCGGCGCGACGAACCCAATGGGCGACGGTTCCTGCGCCGACAATGTCATCGTCGCCATCATCAAACCGACCATCGCTTGCCACCCCGCTTTCATCGGGGCTAAGCTCGAAAGCACCCCGACACTTGGCAAGTGGCAAATCCCGACACGCTCCCGACCACCAAGCCCGCGCTCCGCGCCGTCATGCGACGCCGCCTGAACGGACACGCCCACGATTCCGCGGCCGTCCGCCACGCCGTTTCCCGCTGGCTGGCCGCCCGCCCGGATATCCGCACGATCGCGACCTTCGCCGCGCTGCCGGTCGAACCCGACCTGCTGCCGCTGATCGCCGCGCATCCCGACCGGCGCTGGATTTACCCGCGCGTCGCGGGCGAACGCCTCACGCTCCACCCGGTGGAAAACCCGTCGCGCGACCTGCTGCCGGGTGCCTTCGGCATCCGCGAGCCCTCGCCCGCCCTGCCCGAGGTTTCGCCCGCCGAAATCGACGCCTTCCTCTGTCCCGGCCTCGCCTTCGACCCGCGGGGCGGTCGCCTCGGCCGTGGCCGCGGCTTTTACGACCGGCTGCTCGAACACGCCCGGACGGACGCGCTCAAGCTCGGCGTTGCCTTCCCGCTCCAGCTCGTCGAAAACACCTTTTCCGAGCCTCACGACATCCACATGGATGAGATCCTGACGGGAGAAGCCCTAAATCCTAAATCTTAAATTCCAAACGAAGAGGAAGGGGCTCCTCTCGGATTTCAAATTTGAGATCCCTCCCTCACGCCCACTCCGGCACGTCCAAACGGAACGGCGGAATGCGGGTGAACACCCACTCGCCGCCGGCGGTCTCGCCGAAGAACGCTCCCTCGACCGTGGCCCCACGGCTCACCGTGTGGTAGCTGTTGTAGGAGAAATCCTCGCCGGGCGCGACCACCGGCACCTGGCCGACCACCCCGTCGCCCTCGACCACGGTCACCTCACCACCGTCCTCGCGGACGATCCACTTGCGGCCGCGGATCGTCACCCGCTCGCCGGATCGGTTCCGGATCGAAATGAAATAGACGAACGGATGCGGCTTGTCCTGGGGGGCATCCAAGCTCGGCATGTAAATCACGTCGTCCACCTTGACGGTCAGACCTTGGAGTTCGCGGAGGGTTGCCGCCATGGGAAAGCCATTCTTCCCGTTTTCTCCGCCTCCTGCCAAGCGTGAAAAGGCTTCATGACCAGGATTCAGGGATCCACCCCCGGCTCACCAGCCGGCGGACGCAGGGAAAGAGTCTCCTCGTTTGGGAAATCCGGCGGCACGGGAAAATCCACCGGTCGCTTGGCCAGCCATTGCACCGCCCGCACCAGCAACGTTTGGAAACCCGCACAGCGGAAATTCACCGGCGCGACCTCATCCCGCCACACATGACCGAACGACGAGGCATACACCCGGCCCTGCCCGTATCGCACCGTCCACTCCAACGGCCAGCGACCCTGCCCGGCGGGATCTTGCCCCCAGGAAAGCACCTCGACGTTTTCCGCCGGCCCCCGCGCATAGGTCAGCACCTCCAGTAGAGGCGTTTTCCAAGCACGCGGCATCCCTTGGTGAATCGGATGATCGCCCAGGCGATGCACCACCTGGTCCTGACGGTTGGCATGACCCGTGCCCGGTCCCTCGCCCGCCGGGATCCGCTCGATCGATCCGTCATCCCGAACCCGCAGCGCCTGCCCGAAATCCCGCTTGCGCCAGCCGAGCCCGATGATCCGGTTGTAAGCCTCCCATGAAGCAAAGGCATTATTCGCCGCATGCATCATGAAGACGCCACCGCCCTCGCGCACGTAGCGTTCGAAGGCCTCGCGAGCCGGCGCGGGCCACGGACATCCCTCGCCGGTCAAATCATTGCAGGTCTGCACGACGACCTCGTGGCTTTTGAAATCCGGCAGCCACGTGGCGTATGCCGGATCATCCATCCGGGCGGGCGCGGTGGAAACGCTCACCTCGAAAAGCCCGGTCGGCTCCAAAATCGACTTCACCAAACGCGTCGTCCGCCGCCAGTCGTGGTTGCTGAATCCATCCACGATCAACACCTTGATGCGTGGCGATTCTCCGGCTGCCCGGCAAAGCCCCGCCGGTAGCGCCAGCCACGCACATGCCGCGAAAATAGCCGTGAGCGAAGCCCGTCGTTTCATCCGGCGAACCATGGCAAATGGGAATCACGATGGGAATCTCCCACCTCACCTATTCCAAAACCGCCTTGCCCGGCGAGGCTTTCACCCGGACTCTCCCGCTCATGCAAGCGCCCCCACCGGTCGCCCTCACCCTCGCCGGTTCCGATTGCTCCGCTGGCGCCGGTCTCCAGGCCGACCTCAAGACGTTCCAGCATTTCCGCGTCCACGGCCTGAGCGCCGTCACCTGCGTCGTCTCCGAAACCGCGAACATCGTTCGCGCCATCCATCCGGTGCCGCCGGCCATCGTCGCCGACCAGCTCGCACTCCTGCTCGACGCGTTTCCCGTCGCCGCCATCAAGACCGGCATGCTCTTCTCCGCCGCCCACATCCGGGCCATCGCAGAAGTTCTCGCCCGCCACCCCGGCATCCCGCTGGTGATCGATCCGGTCATGATCGCCTCGTCCGGCACCGCGCTGCTCGAATCCGACGCCGTCGCGGCCCTGCGCGAGCTCCTGCCGCGCGCCGCGCTGGTCACGCCGAATCTCCCCGAAGCCGAGGTTCTCGCGGGCGAACCGATCGCCGACGTGGACGCGATGGAGCGTGTCGGTCGGTCGCTCAGCGGGCACTTCGGCGTACCCTTCCTCGTCAAAGGCGGCCACCTCGACTCCGGCGACTGCACCGACCTGCTGGTGGAAAACGGCCGCCTGCACCGTTTCAGTACCGCGCGCATCGACCTCCCGGGCTCGCATGGCACCGGCTGCACCTTTTCCGCCGCCATCGCCGCCAACCTCGCCCGCGGCCACGCGCTGCCGGACGCGGTCGCGCGGGCGAAAACCTACCTGACCCGCAGTCTGGCCGAGTCCTACGGCTTCACCTCGCCCGCCGGCGGCTCGGTCCACGCGCTGAACCAAGGCACCGCGTTCTGATCTCGGTTTTCAAATTTCAAATTCTCCCCTTCAATCCTCCCATGCGCACCGCCGTCTACGCCGGGTCCTTCGACCCCCCCACCAACGGCCACCTCTGGATGATCGAGCGCGGGCTCGAATTGTTCGACCGGCTCATCGTCGCCATCGGCAACAACCCGTCGAAGCACTACACGTTCACGGTCGACCACCGCATCCGCCTGCTGCGCGAATCCGTCCCGTCCTGCGAGCGGCTCACCATCGCCCATTTCGACAACCGCTTCCTCGTCGATTACGCGCTGTCGATGGGCGCGCAGTATATCCTCCGCGGCATCCGCTCGTCGGACGACTACGAATACGAGCGCGTGATGCGCCACATCAACAGTGACATGGCTCCGGAAATCACCACCACCTTCCTGATGCCGCCGCGCGACATCGCCGAGCTGTCCTCCAGCATGATCAAAGGGCTGATCGGCCCGCAGGGTTGGGAGGAAATCGTCCGCCGCTACGTTCCCGTGCCGGTGTTCGAGGCGCTGTCGCAAGGGCGAACCGCCTGACGCGCGGCGCGGCGGCCGGTCAGAATTTGAGTTTCTTGCTCGCGTAGCCTTGCGCGGAAACCTCGACGGTGGCGCTCGCTCCCGCCATCCAGCCCTCGTGCTCGCCCAGCTCGATCGCCTCTCCCGGCGCCCAGTCCTGGCGGCGGAAGATCCGCATGGCGTCCGCCTCGCCCAGGCCGAGAATCTCCACCCCATGCAGCGGCTGGCTTCCCGCGTTTTTCACGGTCAAGCCGACCGCCTCCCGGCTACCTTCCCGGATCCGGTGCGCCTGGACCTCCAGCGGCACGTCCGCGGAGGCATGGCCGCCGAACGGCCGCAAGCCGACCGCCCACAGCGCGGCACACGCGGCGAAGGCCGTCAGCCAGCCCCATTTGGATGTTCGTTTCGCTTTCATCAATGGATCGGTCAAAAAAAGAATCGGCGGGAACGTCAGGGCCGCCCGGCATGGCGGAAAAGGCGCAGCTTCAACGCAAAGAAAACGCCTCTCCTGCCTGCCGGGCCCCTGTTGACTCGTAATTACCCGGATACACGATCGCGTCATAGTCCCCAAATGCGGGGTGATATCTCCACCCCGCATCCGTGAGTGATCACGCCGGCATCAGGGCGAGCCGCTCGGCTTCCGCCGCAAGGTGCAGGAACAGGTGCCCGGAGCCCGGACTGCCACCGACGCGGATGCATTCCGGGGCGACCCCGCAGGCGAGCGCCAGCTCCCGCCATTGCTCGTCGCTGCGCTGGTACAGCGGACATTCGCCGAGCAGCTCCATGTAGTTCCGGCTTGGATTGCGGTCGGAGAAGTTGCCGATCACCAACTGCCCGCCCGGCGCGAGCGCCGGCATCAGACGGATGATCATCGCCACGGCGAGACCGTCGTTGAACGAGTCAAACAAACCCGGCACCCAGATCAGATCGTAGGCCTTGCGCGGCCGGTAGCTTCTCGCCTCCGCGTGGGTGAACGACACGCGGTCGAGGTACGGGTGGTTCAGTTCCACCGAGTGGGCGATGGCCGCCGCGTCGCCTTCCACGCAGTCGACCTGCACGGGCGCGTCGGGATGCAGCTCGAACCACTCGAACAAACAGCGCCCGGGGCCGTTGGCCAGCTTGAGCACCTGCAGCGGGCGACCGAGCTCCGCATGGCGGTCCAGCAGCGCGTGGAAATACGCCTTGCGGTTGCGGACCGCCTCCGGCGCCGTCTGGCGCTGGTAGAACCGGTCCCAGTTTGTCAACGCCTTGTCGGCGCTGACGTCCCGGCGATAAATGCGGTCGATGATCTCGAAATCATCGTCATAGCCACGGGGGTGCCGCACGGCGCGGCCTTGCAGGGTGGCTTCCGACATCGCCGGGCCGAACCATTCGCGGAAATCCACTTCCGAGAACGGCGGTTCGGCGTCGCGGAGGAAACCGCGCAGCCCGGCGAGCAATTCCAGAAACACGGCATCATCGGATTCCAAAGGGCCTCCGCGTGCCACCAGTGATTCGATGTACGATTTACAGGCGGTGAGGTAGTGCATGACCGTAGGGGGGGGTAGATCATGTGGATGTCAGCGCCCGAAAGCGCCGCCGGAACCAGCTGGACAAAGCCCAGCCAAAACCAGGCTATCTTTTTATCCAAAACCAACGATACGCACAACAATTCATTTCATTGAAAATAATTTAACTTAGATAAACGATCATCACCCAGCCACACCATATCCCCATCTCGATTCCTGCGTATGGAGCGGAGGCTATCAAAATCAAGGCGGCGTCTAGCTCCCCAGCCAGACGCCGCCCACCCTCTTGCGAAAACCCTCATCGCAGCAGGGCCTATCGAGCGCCGGACCATTCGTGAGACGAGCGATCCGACGGCCCGCACAGATCCCCCTAACATCTCATGCCATACCTGCAACCCCCCAAATCCGGGGTGACACGAGATTGTCTAGGCGAAACAGCCACAGCGAAAAGTCACATTTTCGGCCACCTCACCCCAGAAATGTCTTTTACGGGAAAATACGCATGGATATAAGATCTCGGACAACTCCCCCATGCACCGCCCATTCGCCCTCGCTTTGCTGGTCGGCACGCTCCTGCCGCAATACGTTCGCTCCCAGGATGTTGAGAAGCTCGAAACCCTCGTGGTGGAAGCACCGCGCGACGGCGACGACCGGACCGACGGCGACTTCTCCATCCCTTTGGCAGGCGGACGGGGCTACCTCGACTGGCTGAACACGCTGCCGAACGCTCGGTCCGGCACCACAAGTTCTACCGCCTTCGCCCTGCGCGGCGTGGCGCAGGACAACGTGTTTTATTCCATCGGCACCAGCTCCAACACGCTGGTGAACTTCTCCAACGGCGGGCTGCCCGGTTCCTACGCCTCACTGGCGAGCACGCCTCCTCTGATGTGGGACATGGAGCAGGTTTCCGTCACCCGCGGCCCGGTCCTGTTCGGCGCGGGGCAAGCCGTGATGGGCGGGGAGGTCCGCCTCGAGCCACGCGCGCCCCGGTTTTTCCAGGAAGGCCGGGTGCTGCTGGAGGCCGGCGAATACGACTCGTGGCGCGCCGGTTTCACCGAAAACGCCGTCCTCATCCCCGACAAGCTCGCGTGGCGGTTCAACCTCGCCAGCGAAGGCACCGACAACGCGGTGACCAATTTGCACGACTTCGACGACGAGTTCGCCGCCACCGAGCGCCGCATGATCCGCAACCAGCTGCGCTGGCGCCCCGCCGGCAACGACGAGGCGGTCTTCGATCTGCGCGTCGATCTGGAGCGCGGCAGCGGCAACGCCTACGGCCAGGCGTTTCTCCTGCCCGGCGGCGATTTCTACGACCGGGTGGTGAACGTGAATACGCCCGCGATCCTGCCGTCCGACCTCTGGGGCACCGTGCTGCGGGCGAGGATCGAGCGCCCCGACGGTGGCTGGTTCGAGGGCGAGGCGACGTTCCAGAACCTCGTCGCCGGCTACCACACGGATTTCGACGCCACGCCGTTTCTCAACTGGTTCTACGACTACCAGCCGCAGGAACGCCGGCTGACCGGCAGCGCGCGGTTCGGCCGCAACACCGCGGGCTTCGAGTGGACGGGAGGTCTGTATGCCGAAACCTCCGACTACGACCTGGTGTTCAAGGGCGTCGGCTACGGCCCGATTCCCACGGGCAGCCCGTTCCATTCGCACACGAACGAGGACGTCGACATCGCGGCGGCCTTCGGCCACGCCCGGTGGGAATATACCCGCAACTGGTGGCTGGCGGGCGGCCTCCGCCTCGACGCGCAATGGCGCGACCAGGACTCGCAAACCTTTTTCAACGGCGCGCCGACGGGAGCAGACCAGGCGTCGGTCGAAAACGCCGAGTGGCTGCCCGAACTCGGCGTCGAGTGGGACAACACCCGCGACATGACCGCCGGCGTGAAAATCGCCCGCAGTTACCGCCCGGGTGGCGCGTCGTTCGCCCCGACTCTCGGCCTGCTCCAACCCTACGGCCCGGAGCGCGGCTGGGAAATCGACGCCGAAACAACGAAGCGCTGGCAATCGCTGCAGGTCACCGCGCGGCTGTTCCAGGCCTGGCTCGACCACCAGCAGGTTCCCTACGTCCCGGCCGGCGGCTTCCCGGTGATCGATAGCTTCATCTCCAACAGCGCCAGCTCGACGCGCAACGGCGCGGAGGTCGAAGTGCAATGGCGTCACGGCGATTTCCTGGCGAACGCCACCGCCGGCTACCTGCACACCTCGTTCGACCGGCTCGTGCTGCACGGCATCGACCGTTCGGGGCAATCCTTCCCGCTCGCCCCCGAGTGGACCGCGTCCTGCGGCATCGCCTGGCAACCGCGCGAAGGCTGGTTCGGCTCCCTCGTGCAGGATTGGTCGGACCCGTGCTACACCCAGGCCCAATCGCCCGGCGTGACGAAGCTCGAGGCGCGGCTGCTGCTTTCCGCCCGCGCCGGCTATCGCTGGAAGAATCTGGAAGCCTACCTGTTCGGCAACAACTTGCTCGACGAGAACTACGCGCTTTCCAAGACCGACTACCGCGTCGTCGGGCTGCCCGTCGCCGGCCAGCTCGGCATGCCGCGCGTGCTCGGAGTGGGCGCCTCACTCTCGTGGTGAGCGTCGCGCCCCGTCGTCCAGCCCGTCCCCTTCGGAAATGCGGGCGATCAGCTCGGCTACGAATGGATGCGGACGAGTTCCCGGACGTCTTGTTCGTGAAGCGGAGAGGAGGACATGGGAATCGCTTTCAAACGTCGCCGCCGTCGCCCTTGGTGAAACGCGCGATGAGCTCGGCCTGCGAATGGACGCCGAAGTGTTTGAAGATCGTCTTCGCGTAACCGTGCACCGTGTGCACGCTGAGATTGAGATGGTCGGCGATCCGCTTCCGGCCCCAGCCTTCGCACAGCAGGTTCATGACCGTGCGGTGGCGCGGATAGAGGTGGGCGATCTCCCGTGCCGGGCGGTCGGGGAACGACTGGAAATGGAGCCACGGCACCTCGCTCAGGATGATGTGGGCGATCCGGCTCTCCCGCGCGTCGAAGTCCGGCTCGCCCAGTCGCCGGTAAACGGCCACGCCGGACGTGCCGCCGCCGTCCATCGGCCGCTGCGAGATCAACAACGTGCCGATGTCCGCCTTCGCCCAGAGCGGTCCCGCCTCCGATTTCTCCAGCAGCCCGGGCGGATCCATCTGGCGCAGCGTCCGGGTCAGCTGGGTCCCGCGCGCTTTCAGCTCGATCGAGGAAGGTCGCGTAACTGCCTCCATGTCGGGATGGTTCATCGCCTCGATGTAACGGGCGAATCGTTCCTCGCCCCAGCCGCCGTGCTCGAAGCCGATGAACGACGGCGGCTTGTCGGGGTCGAACTCCGCCATGCACCAGGCCCAGCTGGTGGCGTCGATCAGCGCGCAGAGACCGTCCATCAGATGGCGGCGCTTCTCGGCGAAGCCCCCCGGAAGCGCGATCACGTCACCGAGCAGCCGAACCATCGAACGAACATCGTCTTCGGTCAAAGGCGAATCAGAAAGAGGCACGCCATCCATTTGCAAGACGCAATCCTATGCCATGTCCGATTTTATGCACCAATCTAACATTCAATCGGCCGCCCGCGAAACACCACCCTCTTATGCATCATTTCCCCACAAGTCCTTCTCAACTCTCGATTTGGGATTCTCATGCCCCTCCGGAACAGGCATCGTCCCGCCGCTAATCCATCCATGCACCGGCTGCTGAAATTCCTCCTCTGGCTCGCGATCGCCCTCCTCGGCGCCCTCTCCGTCGGCGTCGCCGCCTTTCAGCGCGGCGAACCGCTCAACGCCCTCTGGCTGGTCGTCGCCGGCGTCTGCACCTTCGCCGTCGCCTACCGCTTCTACGCCGCCTGGCTGTGCGCCAAGGTGCTGACGATCGACGACCGCCGCGCGCCCGCCGCTGTGACCCGTAACGACGGCAAGGACTTCGTGCCGACGCCGAAATGGGTCGTCTTCGGCCACCACTTCGCCGCCATCGCCGGCCCCGGCCCGCTGGTCGGCCCGGTGCTCGCCGCCCAGTTCGGCTATCTCCCCGGGACCTTGTGGATCCTCATCGGCGCGACGCTCGGCGGCGGCGTGCACGACGCGGTGGTGTTGTTCGCCTCGATGCGGCGCGACGGCAAATCGCTCGGCCAGATGCTCAAGGAGGAGCTCAATCCCGTCATCGGCTTCATCGCGATGCTCAGCCTGCTCGCGATCATGACCATCCTGCTCGCCGTGCTCGGCCTGGTCGTCGTGAAAGCGCTGGCGGAAAGCCCGTGGGGCCTTTTCACCATCGCCGCCACCATCCCGCTGGCAATGGTCATGGGTCTCGCCATCAAGAGCGGCAAGGTCGGCGTCACCGCCGCCTCCGTCTTCGGCGTCGTCGGCCTGCTCGCCGCGGTGGTCGGCGGGAAATACCTGCCGCCGGCCTGGACCGCCGCGCTGACGCTGGAACCGAAGCAACTCGCCTGGGCGATCATGATCTACGGCTTCGCCGCCGCCGTGCTGCCGGTCTGGCTGCTGCTCGCCCCGCGCGATTACCTCAGCACGTTCATGAAGCTCGGCACGGTCGCGATTCTCGCCGTGTTCATCGTCGTGCTCGCCCCGCCGCTGCACATGCCGGCGATCACCCCGTTCGTGAACGGCGGCGGCTTCGTCGTCCCCGGCCCGGTGTTTCCCTTCGTCTGCATCACCATCGCCTGCGGCGCGGTCAGCGGCTTCCACGCGCTGATTTCCTCCGGCACCACGCCCAAGCTGCTCGGCCGGGAAAAAGACATCCGTCTCGTCGGCTACGGTTCGATGGTCGTCGAAATGCTCGTTTCCCTGATGGCGATCATCGCCGCCTGCGCGCTCGCCCCCGGCCAATACCTCGCGATCAACTCGCCGGTGAATCCGAACGACGCCGCCGCCGTCGCCGCCCAGATCGCGAAGATCAATGCCTACGGCCCCGAATACGCCGTGACCCTGCCGGAAATGCAGCGGCTCGCCGCCGATCTCGGCGAACCGCACATCATCGGCAAAACCGGCGGCGCGCCCACCTTCGCCGTCGGCATGGCCCACATGTTCGCCAAAGTGATCCCGGGCAAAACCGCGCTGTCGCTGTGGTATCACTTCGCGATCATGTTCGAGGCCCTGTTCATCCTGACCACCCTCGACGCCGGCACGCGGGTCGGGCGATTCATTCTCCAGGATCTGCTCGGGCAATTCATCCCGCGGCTGAGGGACACCCGCTCCTGGCTGGGCAACGTCACCGCCACCTTCCTGCTCGTCGCCGCCTGGGGATTCTTCCTCTACCAAGGGGCGATCGACCCCGCCGGCATCGCCAAAAGCCTGTGGCCGATCTTCGGCATCTCCAACCAGCTCCTCGCCGTCATCGCCTTCTGCCTCGGCACCGTGGTCCTGATCAAAATGGGCAAGGCGCGCTACTGCTGGGTCACCGCCGCGCCGATGGCCTTCCTCACCCTCGTCACCTTCACCGCCGGCTGGATGAAGATCTTCTCGCCCAATGCCGCCGGCTTTTTACCGGCCATCCGCACGCTCGAAGCGAAAATCGCCGGGGGCCTCGAAGGCAAAGCGCTCGCCACCGCGCGGACCGAACTCTTCAACGCCAAACTCGACGTCGTCGTCACCGCCACGTTCCTGACCTTCGTCGCCATCATCGTCCTCGGTACCGCCCGCGAATGCTGGCTGCTACTGCGCAAACGCAAGCCGGCCGAACTCAAGGAAAGCGCCTACGTGGCGTTGGACACTCTTGAGTGCTGCGATTCATCGCGACCTTGAGCCGACGGCCTTCAGCGCCTCCCCGGAGAACCCGCCGAAGGCTCCGGGCGATGTTTCCGACTCCCCGAAACACCCGTCGGAGGCTCCGGGCGATGTTTCCGGCTCCCCAAAGAACCCGTCGGAGGCTCCGGGCGATGTTTCCGGCTCCCCGGAGAACCCGTCGGAGGCTCCGGGCGATGTTTCCGGCTCCCCGGAGGACCCGTCGAAGGCTCCGGCCGACGTTTTCGGCTCCCCGGAACATCCATCGGAGGCTCCGGGCGATGTTTCCAGCTCCCCGCAAGACCCGTCGAGCATCCCGGCCGAGGTTTCCGGCTCCTCGAAATGGCGACCGAGCATGCCGGCGGCCATTGTTACGACTCACATCACCCGGTTCCGCAGCGCCTCCCCTTCGAGGAAGCGCCGGAAATTCTCCAGGAACCGCTCGATCAACGCCACCGTTTCGCCCGCGTAGCCACCGGCGGTGTGCGGGGTGATGTGGCAATTTTCCCGCTGCCACAGCGGATGGTCGTCCGGCAGCGGCTCGGGGTCGGTCACGTCGAGCCAGGCGGCGGCGAGGTGGTCCGATGCCAGCGCGTCGTTCAACGCGAGCTGGTCCACCGTCGTGCCGCGGCCGATGTTATAAAACACCGCGCCGCGTTTCATTCGGGCGAATCGTTCCGCTCCGAAAAACCCGCGCGATTCCGCGTTGTCGGGCAACAGGTTCATCACATGATCCGCCTCCGCCAACGCAACGGGCAATTCGTCCAGCGAAATCACCGGGATGCCTTCGTCGCCTCGTGGAGTGCGGCGCATCGCGGTGATGCGCATCTTAAACGGCGCGAGCAATTCCACCAATCGTTCGCCGATCGCCCCGTAGCCGACCAGCAACAGCGATTGCCCTTCCAACAAACGGCTGCCGCGGCGGATCGTCCACCAATCCGGTGAGCCGTTCGGCGTACGGGTCGCCAGCCCCTGCGGCAGCATCCGCGCCTGGGCGAACAGAAACGCGAACGCGTGCTCGGCACAGGCCTGATCGTAGACCGATGAGCTGTTGGTCACGATCAATCCGCGTTCCTTCGCCGCGGCGCGGAACTCCGGCGTGTCGTAACGCGTGAAACCGGCCGAGGAAACCTGGAGCCAGCGCAATTTTCCCGCCGCCCGCACGCCGGCCACGCTCGGCTGGCCGAACGCGACGTCCGCCTCCGCCATCGCCGGATCGGCCGGCATTTCCGCCAGCACCGAGGACGCCACCAGCAGCGGCAGGACCAGCTCGTGCGGACGGATGCCTTCGCGCAGACGGTCCAACAGCTCGGGCGAAGCGTTGAGGTCGGTGAACACTTTCAGCGGGGACATGCCGGCACCATGGCGGCCGTTGCACCAAGGTTCAATGGCGGACGCCCCTGTCCTTACCCAAAGTTCCGGACGATCCAGAACCACCCATGAACACCTTCACCCGATTCGGCACTCTCCTCCTCGCGGGAACCACGCTCGCGCTCGTTTCCTGCGCCCCAAGCGGCGGTGGCAAGTCGCCCTCCGGCTTCCTGTCCAACTACAAGCAGCTGGACGCCGGCTACGGCACCGACAATGCGGTGTCCGTCTATGTGAAATCCGGCGTGGATCTGAAAAAATACGACAGCGTCCTCCTCGACCCGGTCGTCACGATCGTCGCCGACCCGAAGGTCGGCGCGCCGGTCAAAGACCAGCTCGCCGCCTACGTCAGCGACTCGCTGCACAAGCACGCCGCCGGCGATTTCAAGGTCGTGACCACCCCCGGCCCGAAAACGCTGCGCGTGCGCGCCGCCCTGACCGACGTGGTGGAAGGCGGCAAGGCCGGCACGCCGGTCACCACCGTGCACAAGAGCCCGCGCGCCACCCTCAAAGGGCCGCTCGGACCGGAAGCCGCCGGATTCGTCGCCAAGCTCTCGTTCGAGGGCGAAATCGTCGACTCGGTGACCGGCGAACGCCTCGCCGCGAGCACCGACCAGCGCCTCGGCGCCAAGCGTGACGTGACCGCCAAGACCACGTGGAAGGACGTCTGGTCCGGTGTCAACCAAAGCGCCAACCGGCTCTACGGCCGCTTCCTCAACGTGCGCGGCCACTGAACCCGCCCGCCCCGTTCCGCCGCCGTGCCACGCCCCGCGTGCACGGCGGCTTTCTGTTTCCGGGCCTATCATGAGGCGGCCTGCGTCCGCCGCAAACCCATTAGCCCGGCTTTCCATCGGACCGCGTCATGAATTTCGCTCAATTTTCCGCGATCCGAATGCGGAACATTCATCGGATTCCAGATGTCACGAACGAGATTGGCACACGCGTTGTTAGAACGACGGGCGATGTCCGATCCCATTCCCGAATCACCCGATCCGATCCCCGTTCCCACCAAGGCCGGCGCGCGGCGCTCGCCCGCCCGCATGGTCGCCTACGGTCTCCTGGCCCTGACCCTGGCCGCCTCGCTTTACGGCATCTCCTACTACACCAACCAGTTGGCGCACGCGACGGAGCTCAGCAACAAGCGCATCAACCTGGCCGGCCGACAGCGCGCGCTGAGCCAGCGCATGACCAAGGCGCTGCTCCTTTACGACCGTGACGCCAAGGCCGGGCAAACTGGCGAAGCCCCCATCGGCGAATTGAAAAAGGTCAGCGGCGCCTTCAACGCGGTGATCACCGGCTTCGACCGCGGTGCCACCGTACCGGGCACCGACGGCAAGGAGTTCTTCCTGCCCGCCGTCGCCGACGCCGAGGATCGGCGGATCGTCCGCGACGCGCTGGACCTCTGGCTGCCGCTCCACGACCGCCTGCAGCGCGTGGCCTCCGGCAGCGCCGACGAAACCGAGCGTGCCGCCGCCATCGACATGGCCCGCGCCCGCAACGTGCCGATCTTCGACCTGATGAACGAGCTGACGAACCGCACGGAAACCACCGCCCGGGCGGCGATGGCCGCCGCGTCCGGTTCGCGGAACATCCTAATCGGGCTCGCCACCGTCGCGTTCTTCTCGATTCCCGGTCTCTATCTGTTCGCCCGCGCCTCCCGCCAGCGCAAGCGCGCCCAGGACGCGCTCGCCGCGCTGGAGTCGATCTACGAGCAGCTCAACGGCCAGACCGCCGCGCTTTCCGCCGCCAAGACCGAGACCGACCGCATCATGGACACGGTGCAGGAAGGCCTGATGCTGGTGGACGAAAACGGCATCATCGGCGACCAGCACTCCAAGGAGCTGGTCTCGATCTTCCGCCAGCAGGAAATCGCCGGCATCAGCCTGTTCGGCATCTTCCAGCGCCTGCTTTCGGAGAAGATGTACAACACGACGCGCGACTACTTCACGCTGCTGTTCGACGCCTCCCGCAAGGAGAAGACCATCCTCAAGGTCAATCCGCTGACCGACATCGAGGTGAACTTCCCGAACCCGAGCGGCGGCTTCATCACCCGCTACCTCGGCTTCTCGTTCCGCCGCATCGCGGAGAACGGCAAGGTCTCCCGCCTGTTCGTCGCCGTGCGCGACGTCACCCCGCAGGTCGAGCTCGAGCGAAAGCTGCGCGAAGCGGAAAAGACCAAGGAGCGCCAGCTCCAGATCCTGCTCGGCATGATGCACGTCAGCGCCGACGACCTCGACCAGTTCGTCACCCTCGCCCGCCAGGAGCTGGAGACGATCAACTCCACGCTGCGCGCCGAGGACTTCGCCGGCGGCAAGCAGGAAACGCTGCGCACCCGCCTGCAGGCGGTCTTCCGCAGCGTCCACAACCTCAAGGGCAACGCCGCGCTCATCGGCATGGATTACTTCAAGCTCAACGCGCACGAGTTCGAATCCCGCCTCAAGGACCTGCTCGACCGCCCGACGCTCACCGGCGACGACTTCCTCGCCATCGTGGTCGCCCAGGCCGGCCTGCGCGCCGACCTCGCCGACCTGGTCGAGCTCCGCTCCAAGCTGAGCGAGCTCCGCAGCACCCCCGCGGCGCCCGCCGCCCAGGCCGCTCCCGTTTCCGCGCTGGCGTCGCAGCTCCGCGCGCTGGTCGAGGAAACCGCCCGCGACCTCTCGAAATCCGCCGTCGTCGAACTCGACGAATACGCGCTGCACGCCTTCGCCCGCGGCCGTGAGGACCTCGTCCGCGACAGCCTCGTCCAGCTCTGCCGCAACTCCGTCGCCCACGGCGTGGAGACCCCGGCGACCCGCACCGCCGCCGGCAAGACGGAAGCCGCCACGCTTTCGATCCACGCCCTGCCATCGCCCGCTCCGGGCGTCGTCGGACTCGCCATCCGTGACGACGGCAAGGGCATCGATCTCGACGCGGTCGAAGCGCGCGCCAAGCAAGCCGGCCTGCTGCCCGGCGACGCCACACCCGAGCCGACGGAGATCCTCAACTGCCTGTTCGAATCCGGCTTCTCCACCACCGAGACCGCGGACGCCCATTCGGGCCGCGGGGTCGGCCTGGACATCGTGAAGGCCAAGGTCGTCGACGAAGCCGGCGGCTGCCTGGAAGTGCACACCGAACCCGGCCGTTTCTGCGAATTCCGCCTCTATCTTCCCCTCTGCGCATGAAGCTTCTGATTGTTGACGACTCCCTGATCATGCGCCGCGCCATCGAGCGCACCCTCGCCGGCTCCCGCTTCACCGAAGTCCGCGTCGCCAGCAACGGCCGCACCGCCGTCCAGGAGTTCAAAGACTTCCTGCCCGACGTGGTGACCATGGACATCACCATGCCGGAAATGGACGGTCTCACCGCGGTCGAACTGATCCTTCGCCACACGCCCGGCGCGCTAATCCTCGTGGTTTCCGCCCTCGCCGACAAGGCGACCGCCGTGGAAGCCGTGAAGCGCGGCGCCTCCGGCTTCCTATTGAAACCCATCACCACCCAAACCCTCGAGGAAGCGCTCGACGACTTGCTCACGGACTAACCCGTTACGCCCGATCTTCATGGAAGAACAACTCTTGAAAACCTTCGCCCGCAGCGTCTCGAGCTATTTCGACACCATCACCCGGATTCCGGTCGAACTCGGCACGCCGTTCCTGGGCGAGGAGGACGAAAACCTCGCGCTCGATTTCTCCGCCATCATCGGCATCTCCGGCGCCTTCCGCGGCAATGTCTTCTACACCGCGCCGCGCGAGAAACTGCAGGCCCTCCTGCCCTTGCTCGGCGAACCGGAACCCGACGACCGGCTGTGCGCCGAACTGGTCGGCGAAATGACCAACACCATCTCCGGCAACGTCCGCGAGGAACTTGGCGGCGGCTTCATGATCTCCACCCCGCTGCTGCTGCAAGGCGCCGACGAGGTGGTGCGCACCTCGCAGAACACGCCGCTCTACATCCTCCCGTTCCAATGGCAGGGGCACTCGTCGCGGGTCCTCCTCTCCATCATCCCGTCCGAGGAAAGGAGCCCCGCGTGAGCGATCTCCCCGCCCCGCCGGCCGCCGAGGACCTGGCCGTCTTCGCCCCGATGGCCCACCGTTACTTCGAAACCATCACCGGTGACGCGCCCGCGTTCGGCGAAACCTCGCTTGAGCTCGGCACCCCGCCATTGGCCCACCTGTCCGGCTTCATCCCGGTCGGCGGATCGGTCAACGGATGGGTCGCTCTCACCTTTGGCACGGACATGGCAGACGAACTGCTAGAGTCCCTCGACGAACCGACCCACGACGAGGAAACCCGCCTCGACCTGATCGGCGAAGTCGCCAGCACCATCGCCTCGAACGCACGCGCCCACTTCGGCAAACGCCTGTCCATCGAACCCGCCCGGGCCACCGCCGGCGCGCTCATGCCGGGCGATCTGCCCGCACCGCCCATGATCTTCCACGCTCCCTTCGTCTGGCGCGGACGGGACGCCGCCCTGCTCATCTCCCTTTCTTCCTGAACCGCATCGCCATGAACCTACTCAGGCAAGACCAATACATCCAATGCCCCGACTTCGAGCGCCTCGCCGAGGCGCAACGGCTGTCGGAGGAAATGTGGCTCGTCGCCTTCGCCCTCAACCGGCCGGCCACCGTCGCGGACCTCGCAAGCCACTGCGAGCTCACGCCATCCGAAACCGCCAAGGCCGTTGACGGCCTGATCCAGTGCGGCCTGATCCAGCGCCACACGATGACCCTGCAGGAGTTCATCGCCCGCCGGAACGGCACCCGCCGCACCGCCGAGCCGGCCGCCCAGCCCGCCATCACCACCGCGCCCACGCTGACCGTCCTGCCCAAGCCGGAGATCCCGTTCGAACGGGAGGAAACTCCGGCCTCCCCGGCACGGGCGATCGCCGCCGTTTCCACCCGCCTCGGCCGGCTGCTGCCCGTCCAGAAGGTCGAGGGCGTCGTGTTCATCGCTCGTTTCGGCGAAGCCCTGCTGCCGGAAACCGGCCGCCTCACGGGCTCCGTCGAACGCCCGGTGGCCGCGTCGGTGCCCGGCCACGACCCGATGAAGCTGCGTCCGGTGATCCAAGCGATCGAAACCAAGGGCGGCGGCGGCATCTCCGGCCAGCTGCTCGTCTACCGCGTGTTCCTGCGCGTTCCCTTCGGCAGCCTGTATGACGAAGGCATCACCTCGCTGAAACTCGTCGACGACGAATCCGCCGTCCGGAATCCTGATTTGAAAGCGGCCATCCTCCAGGCCGCGCGCGAAGTCGCCGGAGTCGAGCTCGCCGCCTGAGCCGCCTGAGCCGCCGGACCCTGCCGGCGCGATCATCCGGGCGAACACGTCCTCCGACATCCACGGGCGAATCGAAGCCATTCGATTCGCCCGTTTTTCGTACCCGCCTGTCGCGGCCCTGCCCGGCCTAGCGAACACGGAACCTCAGTCCGCGCCGTCCATGTGCTCCTCCACCAGCGAGGCCTTGCCGCCGCATTTCTTGCAGGTCGCGCTGACCAAGACCGGCTCCGCTCCGGGACCGTCCTGATGCCAAACGGAGTCGAAGCCGTCGAAGACCCCCTCCGCCGGCCAGAAGGTACCGTTGACGCGGTCGCCTTCGTCGAAAATCTCGGCATGCCCGAGAGCGCCGCAGGAATCGCAGCGAATGATGTAACGATCAGGCCCCATGATCCCGCAATCTACGCCCGGCGGGCGGATCGAAGCAAGAAGCCACCTTCCGGCTCTCCGGAAGCGCCGCCGGGCCCGCCCTTTGTCCCCCCATTTCCCGGCGGGAAACATTCTCCCGATTCCCGCGCCGCGGCGGGCTTTCCCGGCTTGCAATCAGGGCCTTGAGCCGGAAAGCTCCGCCGCGTTGCCCTGCGCGCGGAGCGCCCGGAGTTTCCCCATTTTCCTCATGAAACCGCAGCTTTTCCTCGCCGCCCTGCTCGGCGTCAGCGCCGCTCACGCCCAAACGGCTCCGCCCCGCCCGGTGCGCTCCGGCCCGGTCGAAGTCAACGCCATCGCCGCGAAGGTGAACGGCCGCGTGATCACCAAGAACCAGATCTCGTTCATGCTGGCGCCGATCTACGCCCAGCTCGCCGCCCAGTTCCCGCGACGCGGCACCGAGTTCGACCGCCAGCTGAAGGACGCCCGCGACAAGATCCTCAACGAACTGATCGACCGCGAGATCATCCTCAGCGAGTTCAAGGCGATGGGTGCCTCGCTCAAGCCGCAGATCGTCGACGAGGAGATCAAGCGCCAGGTCCACGAGCTGTACAACGACAACGAGGAGAAGTTCCGCGAGGAGCTCAAGAAGAGCCGCCTGACGATGGACGGCTACCGCGAGATGACCCGCGACAAGCTGGTGGTGCAGGCGATGCGCGCCCAGCACTTCTCCGACGCGCCGCCGCCGCTGCCGAACGAGATCGAGAAGGAATACGCCGAGATCAAGACGCAGATCCGCGACACGACGAAGGACAAGATTACCTTCCAGAAGATCTTCATCGCCGCAATGGATCCGCAGAACCCGGCCGCCACGCCGGACGTCCAGCTCGCGAAGATCGAGGACATCGCGAAGCAGCTCCAGGCTGGCAAGGATTTCACCGAACTCGCCAAGGCGAACTCGATGGACGCCTTCGCCGAACAAGGCGGCGTGCAGGAAAACGTCCCGCGCACCGACCTTTCGCCCGAGTTCGCCGCGATCCTGTTCGAAGTCGAACCCGGCAAAATCGTCGGTCCGCTCCAGGACCCGTCCGGCTTCACGCTGATCAAAGTCACCAAGAAGGAACTCGGCCCGCCGCCGCCGCTGTCGCAGGTCCGCGAGCAGCTTGAGGAACGCGTCCGCCGCAAGAAAACCTCCACCGAGTACGAGCGCTGGATCGCCACCAAGCGCAAGCACGCCGTGATCGAGCGGAAGATCTGAAAAGACGGAAGACTCGAAGACGCAAGAAGTAAGAGAAGAGCGCTTTGTTGGGCTCTTCTCTTCGTCATTAGGGTTTGGTCATTAGTCATTTCTCCCCGTGCCCCGCATCGTCATCACCCTCGGCGATCCCGCCGGCATCGGCCCCGAGGTCACCCGCAAGGCTCTGGAATCCGGGCAATTGCCCGCCGGTTTCGAGTTCGAAGTCGTCGGCGACGAATCCGCCGGCACACCGGGGCAGCCGGACGAACGCTCGGCGCGAGCCGCCTTTGACGCGTTGAAAGAAGCCGCCCGGCGCTTGATCGCGGGCGAGGCGGACGCCGTGGTCACCGCCCCGGCGTCGAAAGAGCAGCTCCAGCGCGCGGGCTTCCGCTTTCCCGGACAAACCGAGTTCTTCGCCGACGCGCTCGGCGTGGACGATTTCGCGATGTGCCTGAGTGGCGACCGCCTGACGGTCGGGCTGGCCACCATCCACGAACCGCTGGCGAAAGTGCCGGAACTACTGACCGTCGACGGCATCGTCCGGACCGGATTGCTGCTGGCGAAATTCCTCGCCCGCAAGGGCGGCGTGCCGCGCATCGCCGTGGCCGGACTGAATCCCCACGCGGGCGAAAACGGCGCGTTCGGCGACGAGGAGAAGCGGATCATCGCCCCGGCGATCGAACGACTGAACGCCGCCGGCGTCGCCTGCTTCACCGGCCCCGAGGTGCCGGACGCCGTGTTCCGCGACGCCGCCCAGGGCCGCTTCGACGGCGTGCTGGCGATGTACCACGATCAGGGCCTCATCCCGCTCAAGCTGCTCGATTTCGACACCGCGGTGAACGTCACGCTCGGCCTGCCGAAACCGCGCACCAGCCCCGACCACGGCACCGCCTTCGGCCTCGCGGGCAAGAACCTCGCCGATCCGTCGTCAATGATCCGGGCGATCCGGCTGGCGTGCGAAATGGTGGGATGAAGTCCCCGTAAAGGTGGCGCGCTCTCGCCGAGAGCGCTTCGCAAGTCCTCCCATTCGCCCGGTCCAATTCGGCAATCCGAAGCCTTCGGTTGCCCCGTAGGAACTCTGTCGCTTTACCCACTTCGATAGCGGCCTCGGCGAGGCCGCGCCACCTGAAGCTCAAAACTCGCCGCGGAACGAGCAGCGCGCGGTGGGCGTTTCGTAGATGACGATTTCCACCAGCCCCGGCAGGTCCTTTTCCAGCTTCCGCCAGAACCACGCCGCCATCCGCTCGATGGTGGGACTTTCAAGGCCTTCGATGTCGTTGAGATAGCCGTGGTCGAGCTGGTCGAGCAGCGGAGCCATCGCCTGGGAAATGCGCTTGTGGTCGTAGACCCAGCCGATCGTTTCATCGACCTCGCCTTCGACCGAAATCTCCACCTTGAAGCTGTGGCCGTGCATCCGCCGGCATTTGTGGTCGTCGGGCAGACTGGGCAACGTGTGGGCCGCTTCGAAGCGGAAATCCTTGGTGATCCGGGCGCGCATGCGGCGAGGCTAGCCGGAAGCACCGCCCGCGACCAAGCGACAAGTTCGGAGCAAAATCGGACACATCATTTTTAAAAACAAACCATCATTTACACATCACAAATCACCGACATACACCATATCATCTCCAACCCGCGAAATGCTTCCGCCCCGCCGAACCGAGACGCCAGTCGCCGCCGCCCCCGCACCGACGAAACCCGGGCCGGCCGCCCGCAAACCCGCGCCCGCCCGAACCCCGGCGACGCCGTCCAAACCCGCGGGGAAAAAGCCCGGCAAGTTCCGGCTCCTCTGGACCCTCGCCGGCGGCACCTCGCTGACCTTCGCCACGTTCCTTCACCTCGGCCTGCTCGGCGGCGCCGCGTTCTGGGTTTTCCACACCCTCCGCGAACCGGAGAAGCGGGTCGACTTCCTGCCCGCCGCACGGCCATCGGGCGGCGGCTCCGAGCGTGTATCGGTGCAAAAACGGGCCCACCAGGCGCGCACCGCCCCGCTCGACGCCGGCCTAAAACGCGTGTTCGCCGAGGGGGCGATCTCGAAACTCACCCTCCCCCCCTCCGCCGACTCGTTCGGTAAGATGCCAGGCATGTCCTCACTGGGCACGACCGGAGGCGGGCTTGGCGCCGGACTCGGCAAAGGCGGCGGGTTCGGCCATGGCAACGCCCCCGGCCGCGGATTCGCCGATGGCATGAACCCCGGCCTCGGCGGGCAATCCGGCGCGGTGACGTTCTTCCGCCAGGAAATCCGCGCCCGCCGGATCGCCTACGTCATCGACTACTCCGCGTCGATGCGCGGCAAACGCGAGAAGCTGATGCGCGACGAACTGAGCAAATCGGTCGGCCAACTCTCGCCACTGATGCAATTCCAGCTCATCTTCTTTTCCGGCCCGGTCTGGTTCGCGGGCGACCAGGTCAGGATGGACGAGAACCACCGCTCGGCCACCGTGACCAGCGGCGGAACGGAATACCACTGGGAACCGGGCGACATCCCGGGCGGCTGGGAAGCGAAGGGCCGGAAGCCCAAAGCCTGCTGGATCGACGCCCGGCGCGAGGCGTTGGAAACCGCCCACCGCCAGATCCACGAAACCCCGCTGGTTTACGGCACCTATTGGATCACCCCGCTCGAAATGGCGCTCGCCATGGACCCGGCGCCCGACATCGTGTTTTTCATGACCGATGGCGTCTCCGCCAGCGGCAAGGACCCGCAGGCGATCCGGGCGATCAGCCAGCGCGCGAAATCCCGAAAAACCGTCATCAACACCATCGCCATGATGGAGCCGAAGGCCGAGGAAGCCATGAAAGCGCTCGCCCACGGCACCGGCGGCCAGTTCTCGATCATCCGCAAGGACGGCAGCGTCGAGATCGTGCCACCCGGCTGACGCGGCGGGCGGAACCCGTTCCCGGCCAAGGCGTTCCGCCGTTCCGGCACCCCAACGTCGCATTCTCTTGCATCGCCCCGGCGAGCCCCCTACTTTCCGCCCGCCGCGCACGACATGAAAGCCATTCTCGCTCTAGAAGACGGTCGGGTTTTCGAAGGAAATGCCTTCGGAGCCACCGGGACCACCACCGGGGAAATCTGTTTCAACACCTCCATGACCGGCTATCAGGAGGTCGTCACCGATCCGTCCTACCGCGGCCAGATCGTCGCGATGACCTACCCGCAGATCGGCAACTACGGCATCACCGTCGAGGACAACGAGTCGTCCCAGCCCCACGTCCGCGGCTTCGTCATCGGCGAGCTCTGCAACGTCCCGTCGAACTGGCGCTCGACGGAAAACCTCTCCAGCTACTTCTCCCGCCACGGCATCCTCGGCATTGAGGACATCGACACCCGCGCGCTGACCAAGCACCTCCGCTCGCTCGGCGCGATGCGCGCCTGCCTCACCACCGAGCTCGACGCCACCGCCGCGGTCGAGGCCGCGAAGAACTCGCCGTCGATGGAAGGCTCCGACTTCGTCAAGGAAGTCTCAACCCCCACCAACTACCAGTGGGAGCAGGAGTCGCGGAACTGGATCATCCCGAACGCCTCGACCGGCGAACCCGGCCCCTACCAGGAGCTGCCGCCGGCCCGCCACCGGATCGTCGCCTACGACTTCGGCATCAAGTTCAACATCCTGCGCCGCCTCCGCCAGGCCGGTTTCGAGGTGGAAGTGGTCAACTCCCGCACCAGCGCCGAGGAAGTCCTCGCCAAGAACCCGGACGGCATCTTCCTGTCCAACGGCCCGGGCGATCCGGCCGCGCTCGACTACGTCCACGACGAGCTCAAGAAGCTCATCGGCCAGAAGCCGATCTTTGGCATCTGCCTCGGCAACCAGCTGCTCGCCCACGCCTTCGGCGGCAAGACCTTCAAGCTGAAGTTCGGCCACCGCGGCGGCAACCAGCCGGTCAAGGACCTGCGCACCGGCAAGGTGACCATCACCTCGCAGAACCACGGCTTCGCCGTCGACCCGGACTCCCTGCCGGACAACGTCGAGGTCACCCACGTCAACCTCAACGACGGCACGGTCGAAGGCATGCGTCACAAGGATTTCCCGGTGTTCTCCGTCCAGTATCACCCGGAAGCCGCCCCCGGCCCGAACGACGCGACCTACTTCTTCGACGAGTTCGCGGCGCTGATCGATCAGACAAAATAAGTCCTAAGGACTTACAGGACACATAGGACCTATTTTCTCAATGAACACCATCGTCACCGGTCTCCAGTGGGGAGACGAAGGCAAGGGCAAGATCGTCGACTACCTGACGGAAACCGCCGACGTCGTGATCCGCGGCCAGGGCGGCAACAACGCCGGCCACACCGTGATCGCCCGCGGCACGAAGTACGTGCTGCACCTCCTCCCGTCCGGCATCCTGTGGGATGACAAACTCAACGTCATCGGCAACGGCGTGGTGCTCGACCCGGTCGGCCTCGTCGCCGAAATCCAGAAGGTCGAGGCCCAGGGCGTCTCGATCACCCCGGAGAAACTGCTCATTTCCGACCGCGCGCACGTCGTGCTGCCCTTCCACAAGGAGCTCGACGCCGCCCGTGAGGCGGCTCTCGGCGACCAGAAAATCGGCACCACCAAGCGCGGCATCGGCCCGACCTACGCCGACAAGATCAACCGCTGCGGCCTGCGCATGGCCGACCTGCTGAACAAGGAGTTCACCACCGAGCAGATCGCCCGCCGCGTGGTCGACGCCAACGAGGTGCTCGCCAAGTTCGACCTGCCGACCTTCACTGCCGAGCAGGTCGTCGAGGAAGTCTACGCCGCGTTCGAGCGCCTGCGCCCGCACGTGACCAACACCATCCCCGCCCTTCACAAGGCTTGGAAGGAAAACAAGGTCCTCCTGTTCGAAGGCGCGCAGGGCACCCTGCTCGACATCGACTTCGGCACCTATCCGTTCGTCACCTCGTCGAACACCACCGCCGGCGGCTCGTGCACCGGCTCCGGCATGCCGCCGACCGCCGTCGACCGCGTGATCGGCGTGTGCAAGGCCTACACCACCCGCGTCGGCTCCGGTCCGTTCCCGACCGGCGACGAAGGACTTTCCGAATACCTCCACGGCCTCGGCCGCGAGTTCGGCGCCACCACCGGCCGCCCGCGCGGCTGCGGCTGGCTCGACACCGTGCTGCTGCGCTTCGCCTGCATGGTCAACGGCGTGACCGACCTCGCGGTGACCAACCTCGACGGCCTCGACGCCTACGACACGCTCCAGATCTGCACCCACTATGAGGTCGACGGCGAACGCCACGACCTGCCACCGGCCTGCCGCGCCGCGTGGGACAAGGCCGTGCCGGTTTACGAAACGCTGCCCGGCTGGAAGGTTGATACCACCGCCTGCACGGAATACAGCCAGCTGCCGGAGAACGCCAAGGCCTACCTCACTCGCTTCGCCGAGCTCTGCGGCGCGCCCGTAAGCTTCGTCGGCGTCGGCCCGGACCGCGACCAAACCCTGGTCGTCTGATCCCGCTTTTTCCGCACGGGCGAAGTTCTCCACGAACTTCGCCCGTTTGCATTCCAGGCACGATTTCACACGATTTTCACGCAGCCGCCCCGCTCGGGCGGGTAAACTTCGCGACCGTGCCGACTTCCGAAACTTCCGCTGTTCCTGCCGCCGCATCCATGGTTGAAACGGCGTGCCCGACGATGGCTCCGAACTCCGACAATCCCCGCCACATCGCCATCATCATGGATGGCAACGGCCGTTGGGCGAAGGAGCGCGGGCTGCCCCGGCGCGAAGGCCACCGCGCCGGCGCGGAATCCGTGCGCGAGGTAGTGGAAGCCTGCAAGGAACTCGGCGTCGAATTCCTCACGCTCTACGCGTTCTCATCGGAAAACTGGAACCGCCCGGCCGCCGAGGTCGCCGCGCTGATGGCCTTGCTCGACCGCTTCCTCGCCGAGCGCGCGAAGGATCTGATGAAGCAGGACGTGAAGCTCCAGGCGATCGGCCAGATCGACCGCCTGCCCGGCCCGACCCGCAAGCGCCTCAACCAGATCATCGAAGAGACGGCGAACAACCGCTCGCTCACCCTCGTGCTCGCGCTTTCCTATGGCTCGCGCGAGGAAATCGTGGCGGCCGCCCGCTCGCTCGCCGCCGACGCCGCCGCGGGCAAACTCGATCCCGCACGGATCGACAACGCGCTGTTCGCCTCGCGCCTCGACACCGCCGCCTTTCCCGACCCCGACCTGCTTATCCGCACGTCGGGCGAGCTCCGCGTCTCGAACTTCCTGCTATGGCAGATCAGCTACGCGGAAATCGTGATCGTGAAGAAGTTCTGGCCGGAGTTCCGCCAGGGCGACCTGTTTGAGGCGGTCGACGAATACCGCCGCCGCCACCGCCGGTTCGGCGCGCTCTGAGCACCGCGCCCGGCACGAAAAAAAAAACGCGGAACCCGCCGGGCGGATTCCGCGTTTTTTCTTAGAATCGGAACGGATCACGCCGCGGCCGGAGCCACGCCCGCCATCAGGCGGAGCACGGCGTCCTGCGAGGCCTCGGCATTGGACAGCTCGCCGACCAGATCGCCTTCGCGCATGACCATCACGCGCGAGGACAGGTTGATCAGCTCCGGCAGTTCGGACGAGATCAGCATCACGGCCAAGCCCTGCTGCGCGAGTTCGTCGATCAGCGCGTGGATCGCGGCCTTCGCCCCGACATCCACGCCGCGCGTCGGCTCGTCAACGATCAGGAACTTGCCGCCGCGCGCCAGCCATTTGGCGAGCACGACCTTCTGCTGGTTGCCACCGATCAGCGAGTTGACCGGCGCTTCCAGCGAGGCCGCCTTCACGCGCAGCTTGGCGAAATAGTCCTCCGAGATCTTCTTCTCGCCCTGGTGGTTGAGAATGCCGAAGCGTCGCAGGCGGTCGAGGATCGCCATGCCGATGTTGGAGCGGCACGACATGCCGAGCACGCAGCCCTGGCGCTTGCGGTCTTCCGGAACCAAACCGACCCCCGCCGCGAGCGACGACTTGATCGAGCCGAGCTTGATCGTCTGGCCGCCGAGCTCGACCGTGCCGCGGGCGCGGGGATCGAGGCCGAAAATCGCCTGGGCGATCTCACTGCGGCCGGCGCCGACGAGGCCGGCGAAACCGACGATCTCGCCCGCGCGCACTTCGAAGTTGACGTCGCGGAACTTGCCCGGCGACGAGAGATTCTTCACCCGCAGCACCACCTCGCCCGGCTTGCGCTCGTGGTGGGCGGGCAGATAATCCTGCACGCTGCGGCCGATCATCATTGCCACGACGGCATCGTGGGTCATCTCGCCCTTCGCCAGCGTGCCGACATAGTGGCCGTCTCGCAGCACGCTGATCTTGTCGCACAGGCGGAACAACTCCGGCATGCGGTGCGAAACGTAGATCGTCGTGATGCCGCGCGCCTTCAGGTTCTCGATGAGCTTGAACAAGTTCTGCGCGTCCGGCTCGGCGAGCGAGCTGGTCGGCTCGTCGAACACGATGATGCGCGGATTGGTGCCAACCGCCGCGGAGATCTGCACCAGCTGTTCCTGAGCGGTCGAGAGCGTCCGCATCGGCTGCCAGACATCGAGCTCCACGCCGATGCCCTCCAGCAGGTTGGTGGCGATGCGGGCCATTTCCGCACGGTCGAGCAGGCCGTTCTTGCGCGGGTAATGCCCCATGCAGAGGTTTTCGGCCACGCTGAGGTCCGGGCAAAACGCGAGTTCCTGATGGACCATCGCCACGCCGGCCTCCTGGGCGTCGCGCGGCGAAGAGAACACGAGCCTCTCGCCGTCGATCTCCAGCTGGCCGCCGTCGGGCTTGTGAATCCCGGCCAGCACTTTCCCCAGCGTGGACTTGCCCGCGCCGTTCTCCCCCATCAGGCCGTGGCACTCGCCGCGGCCGATCGGGAAGGAAACGTCGCTCAGGGCGGTGACTCCGCCGAAAACCTTGGTGACACCGTGAAAACGGATGAACTCGGAATCGCTCATGTCAAAAAAACCTCACTTGGCGAGCCACTTCTCCCAGTTCTTGCCGAACTCGTCGACGTTCTCCTTGGTCACCCGGGTCAGCGGGTCGACCACGCGGGCGTCGGCCGGCTGCTTGTTCTCGATGATTTTTTCGAGCAGGATCTTCATCGACTGGGTGCCCCAGCCGTAGCAATCCTGGGCGAGCAGGACTTCCACGTGACCCGACTTGAGGTAGCCGAGCTGCGCCGGCAGCGCGTCCACGGAAGCGACCTTGACCGAACCGGCCGGCCACTTGAGGGCGTCGGTGGTGAACAACGGCCAGCCGCCGATGAAGGCCCAGCCCTGGATGCCCGGGTTGGCGTTCTGCGCGGTCTGCACCGCTTCAGCCGACTTTTCCGGAGTCTCGACGTGATAGAACACGCCCGGCTCGTTGAGCTTCATGTCCGGGTATTTCGCGAGGGCCGCCTTGGCGCCGGCGACGCGGGCCTGGAGGTTCGGCGCGCTCTGGTTGCCACCGAGAATGGCAATGGTGCCCTTGCCGCCCATCGCCTTGGCCAGTTCGTCCAGCGTGCGCTCGCCGCAGGCTTTGTCGTCGGTGCCGTAATAGGCGAAGCGCTTGCTGCTCGGTGCGTCGGAGTCGAAGCACATCACGGCGACGCCCTTGCTGACGGCCTTGTCGATCGCCGGCTGCACGGTGTTGGCTTCCGAGCAGGACACTGCGATGCCCAGCGCGCCCTGGCGGGTCAGCGCCTCGATCGCCTCGGCCTGTTTGGTGGCGTCCTCGTCGTTCGGCGTGCGGATCTCAAGTTCCACCTCGACGCCGTATTTCTCGGACAGCTCCTTCGCCGCGTGCTTCGCGCCGGTCTGGGCGGCTTGGAAGACGTCGTTGGTAAGGTTCTTGCCGATGAAGCCGATCAGGATCTTGCGCTTGCCTCCTTCGCCGGCGGAGTCGGCTTTCTTGGTGCAGCCGGTGAATGCGAGGCAGCCGGCCGCGAGGATCGTCGCGCAGGATAGGATGGGTTTGATTTTCATGGATGGTCGGTTGGGTGAGAAAGGCGGCCCCGCGGTTTCAGTGCTTCGCGGCGGCGCGGCGGCTGCGGAGGTGCGCGCCAAGGCGGTCGAGCGAGACGGCGATGATGATCGCCAGACCGATGATGACGAGGCGGTATTCCTGCGCGAGGCGGAGGATGATGATGCCGTTCTCGATCAGGGCGATGATGAGGGTGCCGAACAGGGCGCCGAGCGCGGTGCCGCGGCCGCCGAGCAGGCTGGCGCCGCCGACCACCGCCGCGGCGATCACGGTGAGCTCGTAACCGGTGCCGGTGCTGGTCGATGCCGTGCCGAAGCGGCCGACGGAAACCATGCCTGCGATCCCGGCGCAGAGCCCGGCGAGCGCGTAGGTGCGCAGCTTGATCCAGCCGACGCGCAGGCCGCTGAAACGCGCGGCCTCCTCATTGCCGCCGATCGCGTAGGTTTCGCGGCCGGCGACCAGCATCCGCAGGTAGAAGGCGCCCGCGGCGATGCACACGAGCATGATGATCAGCGGCATCGGCTGCAGGCCGAAGATCTCGATCCGCATGAAATCCGTCGTGAACGCCTGGGGCAGGCGCTTGCCCGCGGCCGGAAGCGTCTTTTCCGCCGGCAGCACGTTCGCCAGACCGCGGAAAATGCTCATCGTGCCGAGCGTGACGATGAACGGATGGAGGGAAAGCCCGACGATCAAGCCGCCGTTGATCACGCCGCAGAGCAGGCCGATGCCGAGCGGCACCAGGATCGCCAGCGGCAGCACCTGATAGGAAGGCGCGTCCGCAGGAAGGTGTTGGAGCGCGGCGGCGGTGCCGAGCGCGGAGAGCGCCATGACCGAGCCGACGGAAATGTCGATGCCTCCGGTGATGATCACCAGCGTGAGGCCGACCGCCATGATGGCGTAGTAGGACATCGGCGTGGCGATGCCGTCGATCAGGTTGTCCGGGTTCAGGAACGTGTTCGGGCGCCCCACGGGAGCGTCATACCAGCCGTAGATGCCCAGCACGGCTCCGATCAGTAGCACCACGACGAGCAATCCAAGCTCTTGGCCGAAAAATCGTCGTTTGGCAGGTTTCAAGGCGGGGGAAACGGCGGTGGCAGTGGGATTTGCAGACATCTTGGGCGGAAAATCGGGAGCACTTCAACGAAGTCACGAAAGAACGTCCAGACAATCATACGATCATTCACTTAAAACCTGTGATTTCCGCTCATGCCGCCCTGATAGAAATTCCATTTCTCGCCCGAACCATCGCCCGCACGCCTGTTCCGGCCGTTTTTGCGTGCCATCCCCGCCCGGCCTGTTTGACTCGGTTCGCCCACGATGGAAGAGAATCCCGCTGAGGAAACCCTGCTGATCGTCGACCCAGACCATGATTTCTTGGACTGGGCGACCAAACACTTGTCCGCCCGCGACCTGCGCATCCTGCGCTGCGACAACGCCCAGAACGCGGTCAAGGTGGTCGCCAAGACCCCGGTGGACGTGGTGATCGCCACCATGGAGCTCCAGCCGTTCGACGGCCTGGAGCTGCTCACCCAGATCCGCCAGCAGAGCCCGCAGACGCTGGTCGTGCTCACGACGGGCTTCCCGACCACCAGCCAGGTCATCGAGGCCACCCAGCGCGGCGCGCACGACGTGCTGCGCAAGGAGGCGCTGCCGTTCGAGCTCCGGCCGGTGGTCGAATCCGCGCTCCAGACGATCGACGAGCGCCGGAAGGCCGAACACCCGATCTCCGAGCTGCCGACGGTCGACGGCCGGGTGAAAATCATCGGCGTTTCCCGCGCGTTGCAGGAAGTTTTCAAAATGGTCGGCCGCGTCGCCCGCACCGACGCCCCGGTGCTGATTTCCGGCGAAAGCGGCACCGGCAAGGAACTGGTCGCCAAGGCGCTCCACGAATACAGCCCGCGCCGCCAGAAGGATCTCATCACGATCAACTGCGGCGCGATTCCCGAAAACCTGCTCGAAAGCGAGCTGTTCGGCCACGAGAAGGGCTCGTTCACCGGCGCGATCGCCAAGCGCGAGGGCCGCTTCGAACAGGCCGACGGCGGCACGTTGTTCCTCGACGAAATCGGCGATATGCCGCTGACGATCCAGGTGAAGCTGCTCCGCGTGCTGCAAGACGGCACGTTCTCCCGAGTCGGCTCGAACGAGACGATCAAGACCGACGTCCGGGTGGTCGCCGCGACCCACAAGAACCTCGCCGCGGAAGTCGCCGCCGGACGGTTCCGCGAAGACCTCTACTACCGCCTCAACGTCGTCGAACTGCGGATTCCGCCGCTGCGCGACCGCCGCGAGGACATCCCGCTGCTCGCCGAGTTCTTCCTGCAGAAAATCACCCGCAAGAACGGCATGGCGCGCATCCGCCTGTCGTCCGAAGCCATCGGCGCGCTGCAGCAGCACAACTGGCCCGGCAACGTCCGCGAGCTGGAAAACACGATCGCCCGCGCCTGCGCCCTCGCCTCGTCCACCATCCTGCTGCCGCCGGACATCCCTCTCGCCACCTCGCCGAGCGCCCATCGCAACGAGGTAACGGACGCGCTCGACCGCCTGCTCAACGCCGCGCCGGCCAACCAGAAGTTGTTCGACTGGCTGTCGCGCGAAGTGGCCGGTCGCGTGCTCGAACGGGCGAACGGTGACCTGAAGGAGGCGGAAATCGCGCTCGGCATCGGTGCCGCGGAGCTCCGCCAGCTGCTTTCCGTGAAAGATTGAATCCCGCGCCGCCCGGCGCTCCGTTATTCTTCCACTGGCCGGCAATCCCGCCCAGCCTCGCGACTCCGAGATGATGTCCCGCCCCACCGTTCTCACCCTGCTGATGGCACTCCCGCTGTCGGCCGCGTCGTTGAACGAACTGCCCGCTTGGAAACAAGGCAACGAGGCGCTGGCCTCCGGCCTGTGGGAGGTCGCCACCGCCCGCTTCGATGAGGCCCTGCAAACGCCCGGCCTGAATGACGCCGAGCTACGCGGCCTGCGGCTGAAACGGATCGAAGCGTGGATCCGGGGGAACCGCGGGGCCGAGGCCCTGGTGGAACTGAACCAGCCCGCCTTCGCCAACGAACCCGAGGCCTCCTTCTGGCGCGCGCAGGCGCTGGCCGGCCTCGGCCGCTACCGCGAGGCGGTCGAAACGCTCGCCCCGGCCGTCGCGGACGAAGCCTTCGCCCATCGAACGGAGGCCTTGCTCACCCGCTCCAGCCTCCAGCTTTCCCTCAACGACCCGGAAGGCGCGCTCGCCTCACTGGAGCCGCTCGCCGGCCGGAGCAAGGACCCGAAAACCGCCGGCCTCGCGAAATTGCGGCAGACCGCCATCCTTCTCGACCTCGGCCGATTCGGGGATGCCCGCAAATCCTTGCCGGAAGAAGCGGAGCTCGACCCCGGCAACCGGCCGGAGCGGGCGTTTCTCGACGCCCGGCTGTGTCTCGCCGAAGGCAAGGCCGATGCCGCGGCCTCCGCCTTCGCGGTGTTGCTCGACCAACCGGAAGGCCAGTCGCTGGCACGCTACCACGCCGCGGTGCTCGGGCTGGCGGACGCGCTCGACGCCACCGGCAACCGCGCCGGCGCGGCCGACTCACTGCTCGCCTTCGTCCAGAAATTTCCCGCCTCGCCCGCGCTGGAGTCGATTTTCAAACGCCTGCAACAATGGCTGCCGGAGCAACCGGCACCGAACGACGCGATCCTGGAACGTCTCGCCCAGTGGTGTCCGCCCGCCGTCATTCCGGCCACCGGACCGCTGGCGCTGGAAGACGACGGCGCGGCCGGCGCCTGGCCGGTCGAACCCACCAAGGAAGCGGGCGATCTCGCCGTGTTCGCCATGTTCACCCGCGCGATCGGCCTGCACCGGATCGGCACGCCCGAGGCGAAGGCCGAGGCGGAACGCATGCTGACCCGCGTGCGCCTCGACCATCCCGATCATTTCCTCGCGCCGCGCGCCTTGCTCCAGCTCGGCCGCTGGCTGCTGGAGGACGGTCGCACCGACCGCGCGTTCGCCGCGCTGGAAGCCGTCCGCCTTTCCGCCGGCTCCCCGCGCCTGAAGGGCGAAGCCGCCTTCCTTGAGGGCAGCACCGCCTACCACCGCGGGCAAATGGCCGAAGCCGCCAAGTGGTTCGACGACGCCGCCGAAAACCTCGACGAAACCGCCGGCGAAACCGCCGAACTCAATGCCGCGCTCGCCCGCCTGCAAAGCGGCGCGCTCCCCGGCGTGGCACCGTCCGGCGACCCGGACCGTGACCACCACCTGCGCACCGAGCTTGAGCTCGAACGCGCGCTGACGGCCTCGTCCCGCCAAGCGCTGGAACGTTTTCTCGCCGAAAACCCGGACCACCCGCGCGCCGCTGAAACCCGTCTGGCCATCGCCGACGAAGCGCTGCGCGAACAACCGGCCGACCTCGCCGCCGCCCGCGCCCAGCTCGACGCGCTGGCCGCCGGCAACGCCAACGCGGAAGATCTCGATTGGCTCCGCCTGCGGATCGCCGACCTCGCCGGCGAGGTGAACGCCGCGATCCCCCAAGCCCGGGAATTTCTCGCCCGCCACCCGCAGTCGCCCGCCGCCCGCGAAGCCGCCCTGCTGCTCGGCCGCAACCTGTTCCGCAACGGCGACTACAACAACGCCCGCCTGACGCTGGAAAAACTCGCGCTCGCCGAGCCGGACTCGCCGCTTTCGCAAGCCGCGCTGCTGCTCGCCGCCCGCGCCGCGGCGCTCGGCGCCACCGCCCAGTCCCGCGAGGAAGCGCTCGCTCTGTTCCTACGCGTGGCCAACCACCCCGGGCCGCTCGCCCCGCTCGCCCGGCTGGAGCACGCCCGGCTGCTGATCGACCGCGACCGCCTCGACGACGCGATCGCCGCGCTGCAACCGTGGTTCGACTCGCTGCCTGCCGGCGACCCGATGCGCCAGCCCTCCGGCCTGCTGCTCGGCGAGGCGCTCTACGCCCGCGGGGCCGGCAAACCCGGCTCGCTCGCCGCCGCGCTCTCGGTTTACGACCGCCTGCTCGCCGACGCCAAAAACCAGCCGGCCGAGCTCGCCCGCCTCCACTACCTGCGCGGCATGGTGCTCGAGCAATTGCCCCGCACCGACGGCACCGACGGCAAGCGCGACGCCGAGGCGCTCGAAAGCTATTACTCGGTGCTCCAAAGCGCCAACCAGCAACCGCCTGCCGAATGGGAATGGTTCGAGCGCTGTGGATTCCGCGCCCTCAAGCTGCTCGAGTCCGCCGGCCGCTGGGACGCCGCCATCGCCGTGGCCAACAAAATCGCCTCGTTCAACGGTCCCCGCGCCGCCGAGGCCGCCGCCCGCGCCAAGCAGATCCGTCTAGAACATATGATCTGGGAGGACTGATTCGCCTTGGCCCGCCGCCGCCAGCTCCCACACTCCCCGCCGTTTTCCACCCGCACACCCACCATGCCCAAACTGTTCATTCCCGGACCGATCGACGTTTCGAAGGAAACCTACGCCGCCATGAGCCAGCCGATGATCGGCCACCGCGGCTCCGAGTTCGAAGCGCTCTACGCCTCGCTCCAGCCCGGCCTGCAGGAAATCATGGGCACCTCCCGCCCGGTGTTCCTTTCGACCTCGTCCGCCTGGGGCGTGATGGAGGCCTCGCTGCGCAACCTCGTCCAGAAAAAGGTCCTCACCCTCTGCTGCGGCGCGTTCTCCGACAAATGGTTCGACGTCGCCAAGAAGAACGGCCTGGAAGCCGACAAGATCCAGGTCGAGTGGGGCGAGGCGATCGCCCCGGAAACCGTCCGCGCCAAGCTCGCCGAAGGCGGCTTCGACGCCGTGACGCTCATCCACAACGAGACCTCGACCGGCGTGATGAACGACCTCGAGGGCATCGCCAAGGTCGTGAAATCCTTCCCCGGCGTGCTGCTCATCGTCGACAGCGTGTCGTCGCTCTCCGCCGTGCCGATCGCCATGGACGCGCTCGGCATCGACGTCCTGCTCGCCGGCGTCCAGAAGGCGATCGCCCTGCCGCCCGGCCTCACCGTTTTCGCCTGCTCGGAAGCCGCCATGGAGCGCGCCAAGAGCCAGCCGAACCGCGGCTACTACTTCGATTTCATCGAGTTCGCCAAGAACGCCGAGAAGAACAACACGCCGTCCACCCCGGCGATCTCGCTGCTCTTCGGCCTCCAGCAGATCCTCGGCACCATCGCCGCGGAAGGCTTCGCCAACCGCGTCGCCCGCCACGAGGCGAACAACCAGCTGATCGCCGCATGGGCCGCCAAGCACGGCTTCCAGAACTTCGCCCCGGAAGGCAACCGCTCGAAGTCGCTGAGCTGCTTCCACACCCCGGCAGGCTTCGACCAGGCCGCCTTCATCAAGACGCTCAAGTCGAAGCACGGCTTCGTCATCAACGGCGGCTACGGCAAGATCAAGGGCCTCACCTTCCGCATCTCGAACATGGGCAACGAAACCGCCGAGACGATGCAGGAACTCATCGACGCGATGGACGACGTCCTCGCCGGACTCTGATCGCCCGGACAACTCCCTGACTTCCAAACGCGGAGCCTTCACCGGCTCCGCGTTTTTTTGTGCGAAGCCGGCACATGTGACGGACACGCACTCCCGGCCTCACTCGAAATACGTGTCCTCGTGCGCGTAGGGCGGCGCGCAGCAGCAAAGGAAGCGCAGGAAGCCGTCCGCCCGGATCTGGTGCCACGCCCCGGCCGGAATCAGGATCGCGTCGCCGGGCGAAACGCCCCGCTCCTCGCCGTCGATCTCCATTCGCCCGCGGCCTTCGAGGATGTAGTAGAATTCCTCGCTCAGCCGGTGGTAATGCCGCTCCGTCGCCGCGCCCTCCGGCAGGCTCGCATCGGCCAGACTCTGGTTCGCCACCGGCGCGTTCGCCCGGTCGAGCAAACTGCGGATCGTCGAGCCATCCTTGGTCGTGAACGGGATCTGCGAATCGTAAGAACGGACTTCCATGACGGCACGGATTTCAAAACCATCCGTAGCCCGCTGCAACCCAAGTTGTTCACAAAATTCGCCTCTCCTCCAGTTTCTGCTTGGCAAGCCGGGACCGGGAGTGCAATTTCCGCGCCCGCCCGTCTCCGGGCTCATTCTCGAACGCCCCACTGACATGGCCGTAGCTCTCCGACTCAATCGCCAAGGCACCAAAGACCGCCCGTACTACAAGATCGTCGCTGTGGACTCCCGCAAGCGCCGTGACGGTCGTTACATTGAGCAGATCGGCACCTACGATCCGCTCAAGGAAGGTGCCAACTACGAAGTCGACCTTGAAAAGGCCGACAAGTGGCTCGGCGTGGGTGCCCAGGCTTCCGAAACGGTTGCCAGCATCATCCGCAAGGCCCGCACCGCCTCCAAGTAAGGCGTGATTTTTCCAAAGCGGCCGCGCTCCCCCCGGGATCGCGGCCGCTTTGTTTTCCGCCTCCGGCCTCACCCGACCGCATGGATTACTCCGCCCTGATCGCCAAACGCCGCCAGCGCTTCGAAGAAGTCGACGACGCCATCGCCGATCCGGACCTGTTTTCCAATCCGAAGCGCGCCACCGAGCTGCTGCGCGAGCACCGTCGGCTGAAGCAGACGCTGGAGCTGTGGGAGCGCCACGAGGCGATCGCCCGCCAGCTCGCCGACAACGAGGCGCTGGCGAAATCCGACGATCCCGAGTTCGCCGCCATGGCCGCGGAGGAAATCCCGCTGCTGCAACAGGAAGCCGTCCAGGTCGCCGACGACCTCCAGTACGCCCTGCTGCCGGCCGACCCGAACGAGGACCGCGACGCGCTGCTGGAAATCCGCGCCGGTGCCGGCGGCGACGAGGCCTCGCTGTTCGCCGCCGAGCTGCTGCGCATGTACCAGCGCTACGCCGAAAAACGCGGCTGGAAGAGCGAGCACCTCGAAAGCAGCCCGTCGGAAGTCGGCGGTTTCAAGGAAGTCATCCTGAAAATCACCGGCGACGAGGTTTTCCGATTCCTCAAATACGAATCCGGCGTCCACCGCGTCCAGCGCGTCCCCGCCACCGAGGCGCAGGGCCGCGTCCACACCTCCACCGTCACCGTCGCGGTGATGCCCGAGGCGCAGGAGGTCGATGTCGAACTGAAAGCCGACGACCTTCGCATCGAAGTCTGCCGCGCCGGGGGCGCCGGCGGCCAGCACGTCAACCGCACCGAATCCGCCGTCCAGGTTTTCCACCTGCCGACCGGCATCATGGTCCGCTGTGAGGACGGCCGCTCCCAGGGCCAAAACAAGGAAAAGGCGCTGCAGATCCTCCGCACCCGCCTCTACGAACTGAAGCTTCGCGAGCAACAGGAAGCCTACTCCGCCCACCGCCGCTCGCTGATCGGCTCGGGCGACCGGTCGGAGAAAATCCGCACCTACAATTTCCCGCAATCGCGCGTCACCGACCACCGCATCGGCCTGACCTCCCACAACCTCGCCGGCATCCTTGAGGGCGATTTGTCCGAGATCACCGCCGGCCTGCAAAAGGCTGAAATGGCCGAACGCTTGGCCGAGGTGGCATGACCGGAAAAACTGCCACTCCGCATTTTTTCGTATTGCAACGGCGTCTCAATAGGTGCTTCTTAGAGCTCAGATGCCCTTCGCCCTCGCCAACGATCTTGCCTTGGACAGCGCCATGACGCTGAACCAAGCCGGCGTCGGCTGCGACATGCGCATCAAACTGCTCAGCGGCCCCGGCTGCGACCGCCTTCGCGACATGGGATTTTGCGAGCAACTCCAAGTCCGCAAGCTTTCGAACGGACGCAATCTGATCTGTTCGGTCTGCGGCACGCGCCTGGCGATCAGCCGCGAGCTGGCCGAGCAGGTTTTGGTGGCGCCGCTCGCTTGAATCGCGCATCACTGCGCCGCCCCATGTCCGCGCCTCACGCCCCCGAAGCCATCGCCCTCGTCGGCAATCCGAACGCCGGGAAAACCACGCTGTTCAACGCGCTGACGAAGTCGATCGAACGGGTCGGCAACTACGCCGGCGTCACCGTCTCGGTGAAGGAAGGCGAAATGTTCACCCCCCACGGGCAGAAGCTGCGCGTGCTCGACCTCCCCGGCTGCTACTCGCTGCGCGCCCATTCGCCCGACGAGAAAGTCGCCCGCGACGCCCTGACCGGGCAGATCGACGGCGTCCCGAAACCCGCCCTCGCCGTCTGCGTGGTCGACGCCTCGGCGCTCGAACTCCACCTCAACCTCGTTCTCCACGTCATTGAGCTCGGCCTGCCGGTCGTCATCGCCCTGAACATGGTCGATGTCGCGGAAAAACAGGGCCTGCGCCTCGACCCGGCGAAGCTTTCCGAGGAACTCGGCGTGCCGGTTGTCCCGATCCAGGCGAACGCCGGCAAAGGCCTGCTCGACCTCAAGCAGGCGATCCGCCACCCGTTCCCACCCGCCGCGGAAAGCCCGTGGGCGCACGAGCAAGCCGACCCCGAACCCGCCCGCCGCGCGATGGTCGCCCGCCTGTGCGAGCTCGCCGTGCGCCGGCCGGACGCCCACCAGCAGACGCTCTCCGACAAACTTGACGGCGTTTTCCTCCATCCCGTCCTCGGCTGGGTCAGCTTCCTGGCGATCATGTTCGCCGTCTTCTGGTCGATCTTCTCCTTCGCCCACTACCCGATGGAGTGGATCGAAACCGGCCTCGGCGGCCTCGGCAAATGGGTCGAAGGCCTGATGCCCGACGGCGACCTCCGCTCGCTGCTGGTCGACGGCATCATCAGCGGCGTCGGCGGCGTGCTCGTCTTCCTGCCGCAGATCGTCCTGCTGTTCCTCTTCATCGGCCTGCTGGAAAGCTCCGGCTACATGGCGCGCGCCGCCTTCCTGATGGACGGCTTGATGGCCAAGGCCGGGCTCAGCGGCAAATCGTTCCTGCCGCTGTTCAGCTCCCACGCCTGTGCGATCCCCGGCGTGATGGCCACCCGCACGATCGATTCCGCCAAGGAGCGCCTGGTCACGATTTTCATCGCGCCTTGGATGAGCTGTTCGGCGCGTTTGCCCGTGTATTTCCTGCTCGTGCCGCTGTTGCTCGATGGCAAAGAAGGCTCGTGGAAGCAGGCGTTGATCCTGTTCGGCATTTACGCGACCGGCATTCTCAGCGCCTTCGTTGTCTCCCGCGTGCTGCGCGGCCGGCTCGGTCCGGACACCCAGCCGAACCACTTCATGCTCGAACTGCCGCTCTACCGCGGCCCGCAGTGGAGCTACATCTTGCGCCACGTCACCGACCGCGCGTGGGCCTTCGTCGCCAAAGCCGGCACCGTCATCCTCGGCCTCTCGATCCTGCTCTGGGCGCTCAGCACCTATCCGAAGACCGACGGCGGAAACAAGGGCGACCAGCTCGCCCACAGCGCGATGGGCCGGATGGGCGCGGTGATCGAACCGGTCGTGAAACCGCTCGGCTTCGACGGTCGCACCGGCACCGCCATCCTCACCTCCTTCGCCGCCCGCGAGGTCTTCAACACCACCATGGGCGTGATCTTCAACGTCGAGGAAAGCGACGACAAGGAAGCCACCCGCGGCGCGCTGCGCGACAAACTCGCCGCCGCCACCTGGCCCGACGGCCGGCTGTTGTTCACGCCGCTGACCGTCGTTTCGCTGATCGTTTTCTATATCTACGCCCTCCAGTGTCTGCCCACCACCGCCGTGGTCGCCCGTGAGGCGAATTCGTGGAAATGGGCCGCCGGCCAGTTTGTATTCATGGGCGGCTTCGCTTACGTTGCCTCGCTGCTGGTGTTCCAGCTCGGACACCTGTTCGGCCTCGGCTAAAAACCCATCACCGCTTTCCCTCCATGATCGACTGGCAGACCGTCGTCGCCCTTTCCGTCGTCACCCTGACCTTGGTTGTGTTCTACATCCGTCTCTCGCGGATGAAAAAGGGCACGCGCTGCGGCCAAAATTGCGGTTGCGACCACTCGCGCACCGTCGAAAAACTGCACCACAAGGAGCACTGAGGTCTTCATGGACCGCGAGTTTTAGCTCGCCCCGACTCGCAACGAGGCCCTCATGGCCGGTCGGCATGGAGGGGCCAGAGGTTAGGGGCCGGGGGCCAGGAAAATAACCGGCGCGACGGGCTGACTGGAGTGTCAGGGCTCATTGAAGCCGTTGCAGAGAACGAAGCTCTTTTCAGCCCCTAGCCCCTCAATCCTAGCCCCTTACTCTTCGACCGCCGTCACGCCAGCCAACGCAGGATCGGCGGCAGCGTTTCCAGCCACACCGTCGCCTCGGCGCAGGCGATCACCGCGCGTTCGTCCTCCAGCCGGGCGAAGACGTGACGTCCGCGCACCTCGCGGGCGAACCGCGCCACGGCCTGCAACTCGGCCCCGATGGAAAGCAAGCCGGCGAGCACCGCCAGCGCCGTCATGCCCAAGCCGATCGCCAGCGCGCCGAACAACGGCAGCTTGGCCAAGGCCACCGCGAACACGAGGATCACCAGCGTGAGCGGCGGCACGGCCAGGCCGAAACGTTTCGCCGCCTCGCGCGAACGGGCCGCAATCCGGTCCTCCTGCTGCCAGCGAACCATCGCCGCCTGCCACACCAGCCGGCCGTAGCCTTCCGCCGGGATTTCGCCCGGCGATTCCCCGGCGATCAATTCCCGCCAGCGCGCCGGATTCGCCCGGCACGGCCGCGCGCCTTCCGCCGCCAGCAGGCGCTTGCCGAACCAACCGCGGGCCATCAAAGCAGCCGCAAGCAGCAGGGCGGAAATCAGGAAGAGCAAGCGCCAGACAATCACGATCGGGCGTGCACCGTGCCGCCAATCGGTGGCCGCGACAAGGCGCGAAAAGAGTTTCTGGTTCGCCCCGCCCGGCACCGCGACAACCGTTAGCGTCACGCGGCAAAGTCCTGGCAATCACGCGGACGATTTCACCGGGAAATTGTAAACGCCGTGTTTTCACCCCGGTCCTTTTTGTCAACGACGGGTAAATCCGCTCCCCGCTTGCGGAAATCCCGTTACGGTGCCGGGCATGCCATCCCCCTTGCCCGCGATTCTGATGATCGACGACGACCGCGGCCTCACCGAGCTGGTCGGCGATTATCTCCGGCCGATGGGCTACGCGTTCGAAGCCGTGCACGACGGCGCCGACGGCCTGCGGCTCGCGACCGAGCAGCCGTGGCACGCGGTCATCCTCGACGTGATGATGCCCGGCATGGACGGCTTCGAGGTGCTGAAGAAGCTCCGCGCCGTGAGCAACACGCCGGTGCTGATGTTGACCGGCCGCAGCGACGAAACCGACCGCATCGTCGGCCTGGAGGTGGGTGCCGACGATTACCTGCCGAAGACTTTTTCCATGCGCGAGCTGCTCGCCCGGCTACGCGCCGTGACGCGTCGCAGCGCGCTCGCAGCCCCGCCGCCGGACGCCGCGCCGGCGCTCGACCAGCTCGTCGTCGGCGACCTGCGGATCACGCCGGACACCCGCCGCGCGGTGCTCGGCGACCAGCCGCTGAACCTGCGCCCGGTCGAGTTCGACCTGCTGCACGCGCTGGCGAAAACGAAAGGCCGCGTGCGCAGCCGCGACTGGCTGCTCGAACAGGTGCGCGACCGTGAATACGACATCTTCGACCGCGCCATCGACATGCACATTTCCGCGTTGCGGAAGAAGCTCGGCGACGACGCCAAGGAGCCGCGGTTCATCCGCACCTACCGCAGCGTCGGCTACATGTTGATCGATCCCCACGCGGAGAACTGAACCCATGAAAAGCGTCCGTCTCCCCCTGTCGGCCAAGATCACCGGTTTGTTCATCCTCAATCTGTTGGTCCTGGTCGTCGCCGGCTACCTGCTCATGCGCCAAAACTGGAGCGTCGCCGCGCTGCCGGCGATCCGCTCGCAGAAGCTCGACCTCGCCGCCTCGGCGCTGGTGAGCCAGCTCGAACAAACGCCGCTCAAGCAATGGGACAACGTGCTTGCCGCGGCCGAAAAGGAATACGGCGTGACGTTCTTCCTCTACAGCCAGCGCGGCCCGCGCCTCGCCGGTTCGCCCGACAAGCTGCCTGGCAACGTCCACGGCGCGGTGGTGGTTGCCCGCCCGCAACGCCGCGGCCCGGCGCCGCGCCCGCCGGAATTCGGCGATGCGCCGCCAGCCGGGCACGAAGATTTCCCCCCGCCCGGCGGTCCGCCCGATGAATCCGGTGAGGTTCCCCCGCCTCCGCGTGGTTCGAGAAGCGGACCGCCGGCTGATGCTTTAGGCAAAGCGATCGCCGAGGCGCAAACGGCCGCCGCCCAGGCGAAAACCCCGGCCTATCCCAACGGCCAACCGCCGGTGCTGATGTCGCCCGAAGGCTACTGGGCCTACACGTTCAACGAGATCGATCACCACGACTACAGCGGCAAGGTCGCGCTGATCGCCCGCTCCGATTCGCCCACCGGCCACGGCTTTTACAGCGACCACCAGACGTTCTATTGGATCGTCGCCGGCCTGATCATTGCCAGCGTGCTCGTCTGGCTGCCGTTCGTGCGCTCGACCACGCTGAGCGTGAAGCAGATGCAATCGGCGGCGAGCAAGATCGCGGGCGGCGATTTCACCACCCGGGTGAACGACAAACGGCTCGATGAACTCGGCGCGCTCGGCAAGGTGGTGAACCACATGGCCGACCAGATCGGCAGCCTGGTCGACGGCCAAAAACGCTTGCTCGGCGACATCGCCCACGAGCTTTCCTCGCCGATCGCCCGCATGCAGGCGGTCGTCGGCATCCTGGAAAACCAGATCGACGCGCACGGCAACCCGGACTCACAGCGCTACCTGACGCGCCTCGACGACGAACTCCAGCACATGGGCCAGCTCGTGCAGGAATTGCTGTCGCTGTCGAAAGCCAGCCTCAAGCGCACCATCGAGCTGCGCCCGCTCGCGCTCGAACCGCTGTTGCAGCGCGTGATCCAGCGCGAGCACCAGAACAACCCGAACACCCGCCTCGCGGTGCCGCCGGGGCTGCGCGTGATGAGCGACCCCGAGCTGCTTTCCCGCGCGGTCGGCAACGTGCTGCGCAACGCGATCCGCTACGCCAACCCGGGCGAACCGATCGACCTGTCGGCCGAGCTTGAGGACGAAAACGTCGTCATCCGTGTCCGTGACCGCGGCCCGGGCGTACCGGAAACCGCGCTGCCGTATTTGTTCGACGCCTTCTATCGCCCGGACACCGCCCGCACCCGGGAAACCGGCGGCTCCGGCCTCGGCCTGGCCATCGCCAAGACCTGCGTCGAAGCCACCGGCGGCGAAATCACCGCCACCAACCGCTCGGTCGGCGGCCTGGAAGTCGGCATCACGCAGATCCTCGCGGTGTGACTTCGGATGGAGTTGAGGCTTTAGCCGAGGTGGGGCGAAGCCGCGGGGGGCATCGGGATTAGCGAAGGCTTGTTGGTGATTCTGGCTCCGCCCCGGAAGACCCTCCTCGGCTGAAGCCTCAACTCCTTTTCCTCACACCGCTGTCCTAGGGTCTTCGGGCCACGGGTGCCTCGGATACCGCCCGGCGACTTCCTTCTTCATCTGCGGGTAACCGTTCGCCCAGAAGTTCCGCAGGTCCTTGGTCATCTGCCACGGCCGTTGGTTCGGCGAAAGGATGTGCACGAGCAGCGGCACGCGACCGGCGGCGATGACGGGCGTTTCCCACACGCCGAACAAGTGCTGCACGCGCACGGCGATCCACGGGTCCTTGCCCGCCTCGTAGGTGATCTTCGCCGAGTGCCCGTTCGCCAGGTTGATCCGCTCCGGCGCGTAGGTGTCGAGCGCCGCCCGCTGCGGGCCGCTCAGCCACTCGCGCAAGACCGGCCAGACGTTCGCCTCCTTGATGTCCTTGTAGGCCACCGCGCCGTGGCAGATCTGCGCCACCGCGGCGATGCGATCGTCCTCGCCCCAGCCGGGCAATTCGAGCTCCGGCATCCATTGGCCGAGACCGGCCAAACGCGCCGTCCATTGCTCGACCGACGCATCCCAGTTCTTGAGGATCAATTCGCCCGACAGCACCCTTTCGGCGAGGATCTCCGCCGCGGCGTCGAGATTCACGCCTTGGTCGCGCTCGATCGATTCGATCACCAGATCGCGGAAGCGCGTCTCCTTGCGGGCGACGACCCGCCGGCGGACGTCGTCCCACGCCGCGCCATCGACGAGTTGGAAATCCTCGGGAAAAAGCTCCTTCAGCCACTCCGGATCGATGCCGGTCGCGCGGCGCAAGTGCACAATCACCTCGCGGGCTTCCACCTCGGTGATCTCGGCGGCGACGAAGGCCGGCGCATGCCTGGCGCATGAGCCGTCGTCGAGCTTGCCCTTTCGCCCTCCGACGACCTTGCACGCCAGCGTCCCCTGCCCGAGCCGGATGCCGAGGCGGTCGCTGAACGCCGCCAGCATCGCCTTGGCCACCTGCTCGCGCCGGGCGTTGAAATCGACCGGCTGCCAATCCCAGCCGGCGCGGCGGGCGATCGCCTCCAAGCGATCAAACCCCTGCGCCACCTCGCGCGCGCCACGGCCCATGATGCCGAGCTGTCCGCAGCGCTGAGGATCGAATTTCATCGCCTCGGCCGATTCGAACGCCCGCCATTCGCCCGCGAAGTCGCTGCCGTCGTCGGCGAAAATGAAGTCCTTTCGCCCGACGCCGCCCGGGCGGTTCGAGAAAATCCCCTCGCCCTGCACCGCGGCGGCGATGAACGCGGTTTCCGCCACGCAGCCGTGTTCCATCCCGGCCAGCATCAGCCGGGAAAAGCGCGGCTCCAGCGGCAGCGCGGCCATTTTCCGGCCCTCGTCGGTGAGCCCGCCGTGCAGGTCGAGCGCCCCGAGATCGTGCAGCAGCCGTTCGGCGCGTTGCAGCGATTCCTCCAGCGGTGCGTCGAGCCAGCGGAAGTCGCGGATCTCCGAAACACCCGCCGCCTTGAGCAACAGGACGCACTCGGCGAGGTCGACGCGGCGGACTTCGGCGGCCTCGAACGCCTCGCGCCGCACGTGCTCGGCCTCGTTCCACAGGCGGAAGCAGCGGCCCGGCGCGGTTCGCCCGGCGCGGCCGGCGCGCTGCTCGGCGGCGGCGCGGGAAATTTTCCGGATGTGCAGCGTGTCGATCCCGCGGCGCGGATCGAACGACGCGATGCGGGCGAGCCCGGCGTCGATCACCGTGCGCACGCCGTCGATCGTCAGCGAGGTTTCCGCGACGTTGGTGGCGACGATGATTTTCGGCCGCGGACCGGGGGCGATCGCCGCCTCCTGCGCGGCGGGCGGCAGGCTGCTATAGAGCGGAAAGACGTCCCACCCGCGCGACCACGATGCGCCTTCGATCTGCTCGATCGTGCGCCGGATCTCGTGGGTGCCGGGCAGGAACAGCAGCAGGTTGCCCGCGTCCGGCATCTCCGCCGCCTCGCGGGCGACCGCCGCCATGCGCTCCCACACCGGCGTTTCGCGGGGCGGCCCGCCACGGCGGTCGTGCTGCGGCGCGCGTTCGGGTCGCCACAGTTGCTCGACGGGAAACGTCCGTCCGCCCGCTTCGAGCAGGCTCACCGGCGCGAGGTAATCGGCCAGTCCGGCGGTTTCCAAGGTCGCCGACATCACGATCACCTTGAGGTCCGGCCGCGCGCCATCCTGCAGGTCGAGGCAACGCGCCAGCGCCACATCCACCGCCAGCCGGCGTTCGTGGAATTCGTCGAAAATCACCGCCCCCACGCCTTCCAGCGCCGGGTCTTCCTGCAACCAGCGCTGGAACACGCCGTCGGTCAGGTAAACGATCTGGGTGTCCCGGCCGTAGCGGCTGTCGAAGCGGACCGAGTAGCCGACTCCCGCGCCGAGCGAGGTGCCGCGTAGTTTCGCCACCCAGCCGGCGAGCAGGCGCGCGGCCATCCGCCGCGGTTCGATCACCAGGATCCGCCCGCGGACGCCGGCATCGGCCAGCATCCCCGGCACGGCGGTCGATTTGCCCGAGCCAGTCGGCGCTTTCAGCAGGACGCGGGCGCGCTCCGGCACCGCCACGGCGGCGCGCAGCGCGGACTCGATTTCGAACACGGGCAGGGACACGCCGGCGATTTGTTGCGAAAGTCGAAATCCGGGAAACGAAAATCGGCATGAACGACGCTTCTCACGCGGCTGGCACGCCATGAGCTAAAAACCCGCAGGAACCTCCGCCTCCCGCCGGATAAATCCATTGCAAGTCCGCCCCCCTCCTCTACCTTCCTCCTCTACCTTCCTCCTCTACCTTCCTCCTCGACCACCAATCACCATGGGACCGCTTGGCACACCTGAACTCGTTCTGATTTTCATCGTCATTCTCCTCCTGTTCGGAGCGAAGAAGTTGCCGGAACTCGCCCGTGGCATTGGCAAGAGCATGGGCGAATTCAAAAAGGCCCGTGACGACTTCGAGCGCGAAATCACCCGCTCGGAGGAAGAAACCCGCGTGAAGGAAGCTCCGGGCAAGGAGCCGCGCGAAAGCTGAACATGACGAAAGCGGGTCCATCCCCGTTTCAACACGCCCCGGGTCGCCTCGGGGCGTTTTTTTTGGCGTTGGCCCTGCCATGGCTCGCCTCGTGCGAGCGCCGCGGCACGCCCGAGTGGCGGCAAACCGAAACCCCGGCCGAGGTTTCGCCCGGGCCGGTCAAACCCGCGCCGCCGGACACCGCGCCGGTCCCTTTCCGCTTCGTCGCCTACAATCTCCAGAACTGGCTGACGATGGAACGCGCCGCCGAGGGCGGTGGCACGCAACCCGCGTCGAAGCCCGACGCCTCGAAACAGGCCGCCGTTTCCCTCGTCGCCGCCGCCCGACCGGACATCCTCGGCGTGTGTGAGATCGGCACCCGCGACGACCTGGCCGACCTGCAACGGCGGCTGAAACAAGCCGGCCTCGACCTGCCGCACGCGCACTTCACCGGCGGCGTCGACCCGACCCGCCACCTCGGCCTGCTGTCGCGTTTCCCCATCACCACCACCGCCACGCCCGGCGGCCTCGATTACCCGCTCGACGGCCGCGGCCACGGCATGCAGCGCGGCATTCTCGACGCCACGATCGAGGTGAACGGCCGGCCGGTCCGTTTCCTCGGCGTGCACCTGAAGTCGAAACGCCCGGTCGAGGAAGGCGATCAGGCGGCGATGCGCCTGCAGGAGGCCCACCTGCTGCGCCGCCACATCGACTCGCTCCTCGCGGCCGACCCCGCCGCCCGCCTCGTCGTCTACGGCGATTTCAACGACACCAAGGCGAGCGCCACCGTGAAGACCGTCAAAGGCGAATCGCTGGTCGCCCTGCCGCTCGCCGACGGCCGCGGCGAGGCGTGGACCCACGCGTGGGAAGCCGAGGACCTGTATTCGCGCTACGACTGGATCTTCGTCAGCCCCGCGCTGAAACCCCGCGTCGACGAGCCCGCCTGTGGCATCCTCGATTCGCCCGCCCGCCGCCAGGCCTCCGACCACCGCCCGCTGCTGGCGGTGTTCCGCTGAAGCGGTGCGCCCTACCGGATCTCGATCACCATCGCCGAGCACGGCGGCAAATCGGGCAAGGCAAGCCCCTCGTGCCGGAGTTCGACCGGCGCCCTTTCCGCCGACCACCCGCCGAGGCGGTCGGCGAAGTGCCAGCGCGCCAGCCCATCGCGGGCGAGCCACCTCTCGGCGTCCAGCGGGATAACCACCCGCACGCCCGACAGCGTCCGTTCGCCGTGGAAATTCGCGACCACCAGGAACGCCTGATGCGTCCGGCGGTCGTGCCTCAAAAACGCATACAGCCAGTGGCCGCTATAGGTTTCCCCGTCGATCCGCCCGAAGCCCGGATTCTCCAGATTCGCGTGGTTCAACCCGTAGAATTCGCCCCCGGCGAGCGCGGGCTCCTGCATCAGCCCGAGCAGCCGCCCGTACCACGCGCGCAGCTCCTTTTGCTCCGGGCTCAGCCGCGCGCCGTCGAAGCGCCCGCAGTTCACCCATTTCGTGAACTCCGGCATCGAACCGTAATCGAAAATCGACGTCCGCCCGTGGTCGCCACCGAAGCCCCAGCGCCCGACCGCCGGTTCGCCCACCTCCTGGCCGTTGTAGACCATCACCGGTCCGCGCCCGAGCGTGAACAGCACCGCGGAAACCGGCCGCCCGACCTCCATCCCGCGACCGCCCCAGGTGTGCGGGTTCGCCAGCCGCACCTCGTCGTGGTTCTCCGCGTAGCGCAGCGACCGATGGAAACGCGGGCCGGTGTGCGTCAGCGGGTCGAGGTCGTTCGCCCAGCCGCCCTCGTCGTAGATCGCCTCCAGCACGTCGTACGCGGGATCGTCGTAGACCGCGTCGAAGCCCGCGTTGAGCAGCTCGTCGAGCACGTGGTCGTGGCACAATTTCGCCGGGTCGTTGTCGTAGGCCTCGGCCATGAACCACGCGTCCGGCCGCCGCTCCCGCGCCCGCCGCAGCGCCCACGCCCAGAACTCCATCGGCACCAGATGGGCCATGTCGACGCGGAAGCCGGCCACGCCCAGCTCCTGCCACCAGCCGAGAATTTCATCCATCACCCGCCACGTCCGCGGCACCTCGGCCAAGGTTGCATCCGGCCCGGGCAGATGCTCCGTCCCCCGCCCGGTGGTGAAATCGTGGCCGTAGTTCAGCTTCACCGTCTCATACCAGTCGTGGACCGACGGCGACCACGTCACCGCGTTGTTCCCGGTCACCCGTCCCGCAGCGCACTCGGGCTCGTAGACCACGCCGCCCGGCAGCCGCAACGGCGGACCGCCGCCCGGATGATGCGGCTGGAGGTAGTAGAAATGGTTGTCGCGATCGAAGAACACCGAGGGATCGTCGCCGTCGCCGAACGACCATTCGGGCCGCACGTCGGAATGATACGAGCGCGCGACGTGGTTCGGCACGAAGTCGATCAACGGCGCCAGCCCGTGCTTCGCGCAGCGGCCGAGCAGGTCCTTGAACTCTTCGAGGCGCTTGTCCGGATCGACCGCGTAGTCGGGCGAAACGTCGAAATAATCCCGAATCGCGTACGGGCTTCCCGCCAACCCTTTTAGCAACGCCGGCTCGTCCGCCGGCCGCCCCGGATACGCCGTCCCGCTCGCCTGCTCCAGCACGCCCGTCAGCCAGACGTGGGTGAAGCCCATCTCGCGCAGCGACGCGAGCGCCTTGTCGCTGATGTCGGCGAATTTCCCGCAGCCGTTCTCCTCCAGCGTCCCGTTCAACGCCCGGCGCTCGTTCGAGTTCCCGAAGGTGCGGACGAAGAGCTGATAGATGACCGGACGGCAAGGCGGAGGCTTCATGATCCAATCCACAACAAAGCAGACCCCGGACCGGATTCAAGACGCCCCTGGGACCGCGCGTTGCCAAACGCGCCTCGGTTCGCCAAGCATCTCGCCCGCCCGGTCGGCCTTGAGTGGCAGGGGAAAACGAACGAAACACCCGCCCAGCCCCCGCCGGGACCGCGAGCTTCCGGGCTCGCCCCGTCGGAACCGGGCTGACGGGGGCGCGTTTGGCAACGCGCGGTCCCGGCGAGGCCATCTTCCCGCGCCGCACCTCCCCGAACCTCCGCTTTTCCGCATCACACCGTTCTCCGGCACCGGAAAATGGCGACCGAGATGCAAGGCGGCCATTTCCGGGAGCGGAAAACCTCGCCCGGGACACGCCCACAGCACTGCCGGGAACCCGGAACGTCGACCGCGACTCACGGACGTCATTTCCCGGAGCCGGAAACCTCGACCGGGAGTCCCGGGCATCCTATCCCGGAGCCGGCAACGTCGGCCGGGACTCACGGCAGCCATTTCCCGAAGCCAAAACCCTCGACCGGGAGTCCCGGGCGTTTCTGCCGGGAGCGGAAAATGGAGACCGGGACTCAAGGGCGATGTTTTTGGGAGCCGGCAGAGGAGGCCGTGCATCGCCGCGGCCATTTTCCGGAGCCGGAAACGGTGCCCGTGCATCAGGGCAAACGCCTAGGAACCCGCGCCATTGAATCAATCCAGGCAAGATCTCCCGCTTACACGCTCATCATCGCCCAAAACCATTCCGGCCAGAAAACTCCGAACCAAATCGCACCTCCAGCGGATATCACCAGGAGTCGCCGATCCCTTTTCCACAAGGTCAGGAATAGCCCGCAAAGCGAAACCCATAATGGCCCGGGAAATAGGCCGAAAAGGAGCCACCCGATCGGTGATAAAACCATCATGTGCGGGTATTCGGACCAAGTTTTGTAGGAATCCGGCCCCGCGTTCAAAACGTGCCAACACAGGGCGATCGCCGTGAACAACGCCGTACCGAATGCCATGACGGCCAACCACTCCATGAACAACCGGCGTTTGCCCATTCGCGGTTCCTTCCCGCCGGGCGCGTCGGTCTGTGGTGGAGTATGTGGTTCCATTCGGGGAGAACGCCAGAGTGTAGGCAAACGCGCCGCAGTTCGCCAAGCGGCCAACAGGCCGTCCTGATGGAGTTGAGCCTTCAGTAACGGTCTCAATCGACAAGGGGATTTCCCAAGAAAATGGCCATCCGCGTGTTGAGGTGGAGCAGCAGCTTCCGCGTCACCGCAACGATCGCCACTTTGAAGGGCTT